>Ga0114993_10002467_pt1 | contig 20159 bp, 17 predicted proteins | sample ArcticOcean_MG_C_FD_87042 | JGI IMG/M metagenome (GOLD analysis project Ga0114993, IMG submission 87042) | Marine microbial communities from western Arctic Ocean - ArcticOcean_MG_CB2_150 | ecosystem: Environmental > Aquatic > Marine > Oceanic | place: Arctic Ocean: Canada Basin | collected...
GTTCACCAACTGCTTTGTCGCCTCGGCCTCCTGCGCCAGTGCGCGCGCGAGCTTGTTCACTGGATACTATCCGCACACCACCGGCATTTTAAAAAACGCCGACACTTGGCGCCATAGCTGGGTGGAAAATCTAAATGCCTCGGGTTATCACTGCGTGAATGTAGGTAAAATGCACACCTGGCCGTATGACGCGCCTTGTGGTTTTCATGAGCGTTATGTCGTGGAAAACAAGGATCGCTATCTCGAGGCACGCTATTACTTTGACGAATGGGACAAGGCGCTGGCCGCGCGCGGGCTGGTGAAACAGCAGCGCGAACTGTATCGCAAGCGGGATGATTACCGGGACAGCCTCGGCGCCTTCACGTGGGATTTGCCAGAGGAGATGCACTCTGATTTTTTCGTGGGCAATTTCGCGACGTGGTGGCTGAGGAACAAGTCGGTCGACAAGCCCCTCTTTCTCCAGATTGGTTTTCCAGGTCCGCATCCGCCCTACGACCCCGTGCCGCGACACTTGGAGACTTACCGGGATCGTGAAATTCCGCTGCAGGAGGTGCGAGAGAATGACCTCGAAAGCCAGCCGCCACCATTTAAAATTATGCGTCAACACAACGTCGAGGTTGACCATGACTCGGTGGTTCATGATTTAAACCCGACCGGGGAACAACGTCTGCGCCAGCGCCGCCATTATCTTGCCAACGTCACCATGATCGACGAGAAGCTCGGCGAGCTGATGGACACGCTGGAGCAACAGGGGCTGCTCGACAACTCAGTGGTCATCTTCACCAGTGACCACGGCGACTGCCTCACCGACCACGGCCACAGCCAGAAGTGGACCATGTACGACACCATCGTGCGCGTGCCGCTGATGGCCTGGGCTCCGGGGAGATTTAAAGGCGGCACGAAAGTTGATGGACTGATGCAATCGATGGACATGGGCGCAGCGATCCTGGAAATGGCGGGCTTGGAGCTTCCGGAGACATTTGAGGCGGAGTCGGTGCTGCCGGCTTTAAAGGGAGAGCCTTGGGCCGGGCGCAGGCACGTCTTCGCGGAACAGGTGAAGGACACAAACTACACCGACGGGCCATTCATGACAATGGTCCGCTCGCGCGAATGGAAGCTGGTTCATTTTCTCGACGCGGACTACGGCCAGCTTTTTGACCTCCGCAATGACCCCGAGGAGATGCGCAACAGGTGGAATGATCCCGATGCGGAGGAAGCCAAGCGCGGCCTGCTCGACGTCCTGCGCGAGTGGTATATCCGCAGTGGGGTGCGTACGGCTGGTTGGGCGGAGGATTGGCGGTGAGCGAGGTGCGCGATCCGCCGCGCACCCTCGGTGGCACCCTGCGCACATTGGGCCCGGGGCTGGTTCTGGCTGGCTCCATCGTCGGCTCGGGGGAACTAATCGCCGCCACGTTGACCGGCGCCAAGGCGGGTTTCATTTTTCTTGGACTGATTATTTTCGGCTGTGTCATCAAGGTCTTTGTGCAGGTTGAAATTGCCCGGTATGCCATCTCGAGCGGTAAGACTTCGCTGGAGGCGCTCAATGAGACCCCCGGGCCGCGTGCAAGTTTTCAGTGGCGGGGGCGGAAAGTTCAGGCCAACTGGATCGTGATTTTCTGGTGTGCCACAATGATTGCCGGGCTTGGTCAACTGGGTGGGATCGTGGGCGGGGTGGGACAGGCAATGGCGATTTCGCTGCCGTTGACATCGCGCGGGGAGGAATTTAATCGGGTCGCTGAAGCGAAGGCGCAAGCTCAGATTTTGAAGAAACAAATCGAGGCCATGATCTCTGATGCTCCAGGGCGGCCGGCTGCCATGGCGGAATTGGACAGGAGACAACAGTCGTACGCCGGTTATAAATTCACAGCGCGGCCGCCTGACGACAAGTGGTGGGCGGTCATCCTGGCGGTGGTTGCGTCGATACTGCTGATGCGTGGTAGCTTCGGATTCATCGAGGCGTTTTCAACCATCCTCGTTGCTTCGTTCACGCTGGTCACCATTGGCAATCTGTTTGCGCTCCAGTCACATGAGGCATGGAGCATCAAAGCCGCTAATTTGCACGAGGGGCTGGGCTTGTCTTTTCTTTCGTCGGGCACGGATAAGCTTGGGCTGGCCTTGGCTACTTTTGGCATCATCGGCGTTGGTGCATCCGAAATTGTAGCATATCCATATTGGTGTTTGGAGAAGGGTTATGGGAGGTGGACAGGTCCACGTGATGAAAGCGAAAACTGGCTGCGGCGCGCGCGCGGGTGGATGCGTGTTTTGCAGTGGGATGCCTGGGCGTCGATGGTGGTTTACACTTTCTGCACGGTGGTGTTTTACCTGTTGGGCGCGGCGGTGCTTTCGCGGCTCGGCTTGGTTCCTGAAAAGCAGGATCTTATCCGCACCTTGTCGGCCATGTACCTGCCGGTGTTTGGTGGTTGGGCGCAGACTGTCTTCTTGTTCGGGGCTTTCGCGGTTTTGTTCTCAACTTTTTTTGTCTCCAACGCCGGCAAGGCACGCATGTTCACCGATGTCACTCGCGTAACTGGCGTGTTGGAGATGGATGAGGCGCGCAGGCAAAAAGGCGTGCGGCTGCTGGGTGGTTTGTTGCCGATGGTTTGCGTGCTGGTTTATATCGTGTGGCCCAATCCCGCGCGGTTGGTGGTGTTCTCGGGCATGATGCAGTCTCTGCTGCTGCCGATGCTGGGGGTGGGGATTTTGTGGTTTCGTTATCGGCGGATCGACCCGCGCCTGGCTCCGGGACGTTTGTGGGATGTGTTTCTCTGGATCTCATTTTCGAGCTTTGTTGTCATTGGTGTGTATCTGGCCTGGACGCGACTGGGGAAATTGCTGGGTTGACCAACGGACTTGTTTTCCCTCTCAATGTGGAAACCATTTAATAAAATGCAAAACGAAGTTGTCGGATTTACTGGATATTCGGTGGAGGAAACCTCCTCGGCCATCAACCGCTATGGTAACCAGAACTACATGGAACCCATCAGCGTGGCGATGATTCAGGAGGGTGAGGGCACGGGTGCCACCATCAAGGCGATGGCGGTGTTTACCCCGGGATTCCGCGAAGATGATGTTGAAACGGATGAAGTCTAGGGCAGTGGCTGGTTTAATTCTGTTGCCAGTGCGCCGAGTTGTGTCTCCATCGCACGCTTGAGTTTCTGACCGAGGGATTTGTCGCGTGGAGCCACGGGTATGGCTTCGCCGATGTCTAGCACCATCCGCCATGGCCGGTCGACCCGGATGAACCCAAATACGTCCTCCTCCAAGCTGTCGAGTGTCTCCATGAAGCGCTCGGCGGACGGTGACTCGGCGAGGTATTCCGGCTGATAGCTCGAAAACCTCAACGCCCATGTGCAGTCCTCCAGTTGCCGGAGCAGCTTGGACTTTTCCTCGCCAACGATTTTTGTGTTAGTGGCATGGTTGAGGATGGCGGTCCGCAATCGTTGCACTCGGCTATAGGTGTTCCCGTTGTGTTCAGCGGGTTCCCAGAAATTTTCCAGTGGCGACAATAGGGCGTTGATAAGCCTAGGGACACGCTCGGCCAATGGCCCACGAGTAATTTCGGTTTCTTTAACACGAATGATTTCTTCACGAACGAGCTCCAGTCGAGCGGTCAAGGCAAGCGCGCGGTCGAAAGGCAATTTCAATTTAATTCCCAGCCGATCCAAGGTTGCCTTGGCAGTTTGTTCAAGATTGCCTAGGAATTGATATTTAATGATCACCGGGTGGGCGGTCACTTTTCCGGATGCCGCCTTGTCACGCTGGCGAGCTGCTTGGCGGGCGATCAGGCTGGCTCCTTCCTGTAGAACTCCCAGACGGTCGTTCATGCGCGAGACGTAACCCTCGGGAAAAACGAACATTGGCCGCGAGGCTCGCGCAATCAGGTCGATGCCCGTTCGCACCGCCTGCCGATCGTTCCCCTCCCGCAGCACGCTGAACCCGCCCGCGCGCGGAATTATAAAATGCTGGAACCAGTTCTCCAGAAGCACATGCCAGCCCGCCATAAAGTGTAGGTGAGTCTTGGCCGGGATGCCGACAAGTCCCACGCCCACCGAGTCGCTGTCGCGCGAGTGATTTGCCGCCAGCACCACGCCGTGCCCGGCGTCTATGGATGTCCTGAGCCGTCCCGCTCCGCGAACTTCCCAGTGCTCGATGCCGTATTTTTTTTTCATGTACCACGGTAGGCAGCGTTGGAGCAGGTCGGGGATGAAACGGCCGTGCCGGGGCGGCACAAAACGATATGGCCGACCCAAGGTAGTCAGGTGAAACCGATCCTGCACCTCGCGTTGACCAAAGCCAAACATGGGCGCAGTTAGCCAGAGCGGCTCCTTTTGTACAACAGCTTTTGGGGCGTGCAACGCGGGAGTCTATTCCGTATGCTGTCGCCGATGTCTGCGGAGACCACCCGACCACAGGACGCTCCCGCTAACTGGGGCGGCATTGTTAAACACCTTGGCCCCGGCCTCATCGTCACTGCCTGCATTGTCGGTTCAGGCGAGTTGATCGGCACGCCGCTGGCTGGCGCGGACAATGGATTCAGCCTCTTGTGGTTCATCATCATGGGGTGTGTCATCAAGGTGTTCGTGCAGGTGGAGCTGGGACGCGCGGCGGTATCCAGGGGCATGACCACGCTGGAGTTAATGGACAGCGTGCCCGGCCCGAGGCTGATCGTTTCATGGCTCATCTGGTGTTTTGTGGTGATGTTCATCTGCGTATTTTTCCAACTTGGCGGTATTGTGGGAGGGGTGGCCCAAGTGTTTAAAGCAGGCGGCATGGGCTTTGAGGACAAGCCGCTGGCCGTCCTGCTGGCCGCCTTGGCGGTCACCCTTTGGGCTTGTGTTAAATACAAGCTGTTCGCCAAGCCCGAGACAGCCTGGTTCATCGCTAGTGTGGTGTTGCTAGTCTACCTGTTCGCCCCCTCGGGCTGGCTGAACTCGGATCGGAGCGTGGCCCTGATCGTTTCCGCGCTGACCGTGTCGCTGCTGGCGTCCGGCCAATACCAGCATGTGGAGCGATTCTCCGTGGCCATGGTCTTGCTCTTCATGGCGGCAACCTCTTACGCCCTCTACGCGCTACAAACCACCACCGGCCCGCTGGCTGCCAAGGCCATTACCGGGGCCAACATTGCCGAGGGGCTCCGATTTAAGTTGCCGGAAAACCTGGGCACGGCCTTTGCGGCGTTCGGCATGATCGGCGTGGGCGCCTCGGAACTGATTTATTATCCCTACTGGTGCCTTGAAAAAGGATACTCACGAAACATTGGCCCACACGAGGACAGCCCCGGCTGGTACGCCCGCGCACATGGTTGGCTTAAAATCATGCGCATCGACGCCTGGATCTCGATGGTGATTTACACATCCGCCACCGTGGTTTTTTTCCTGCTTGGAGCCGCGATGCTGCAAGGCACGGGGGTGAGCGACAAGACCATGATCCCGGATCTCTCCAAAATGTTCTCATCACTGGGGCCGATGGGGCTTAAAATTTTCCTTGTCGGCGCGTTCATGGTCTTGTTTTCAACCTTGGTCAGCGCCTCCGCCTCAAACGCGCGACTACTGGCCGATACTCTTGTGCTCTACAAAATAAAATCTCGGCCAAAGGATCAGTCGGCTCGTCAGCATTTGGTTCGACAATGCTGCGTGTTCATTCCCTGTGCATGCGCGGTGCTCTTCGTGTTCCTGGGCAAGCCGGTCACCATGGTGCTCATCGGCGGCGTGGCCCAGGCGTTCATGCTCGTGCCTTTATCGGGAGCCGCCTTATACTTTCGTTATCGAACCACGCCGGGGCCTCTGCGACCCGGGATGCTCTGGACAATGATGCTCTGGATTTCCGCCCTCGCCATGACAGTGGTTGGTCTCTACATGGTTCAAGACCAACTGCGCAAGCAGTTTGCGCCAAAACCGCCCGCGCAGGAAAAATCTTTTTTAATAAAAAATCGTTCCTTGGGTGCTTGACAACTGCTGTCAAGGGAGTAGACAGGAAATGTCACATGACCGTTCAAACCTCAACCTTCTCCTCAAATGACCAAACGCGACATTGTCATCGATGTATCCCGTAGTGCTGGCATCAAGTTGAATCAGCAGACCATTATGGATGTCCTTCAGGCATCCTTCAAATCCATCACTCAAGCTCTGGCTCGGGGCGAGACTGTTGAGCTGCGCAACTTCGGTGTGTTTAGTGTTGTCACTCGAAAACCTCGCGTGGGGCGCAATCCGCGCAACCCCGGAGTCGACGTCCCCATCCCAGCCAAGGCCATAGTCAAGTTCAGGCCCGGCAAGGAAATGCGCGAGCAAGTCGGCGAACTTTCGCTGGATGGCCGGGACGCAAACGCTTGACGTTGGCCCCCGTCCGCCTGTTTCCTCTCCCGATGGATCGGCTGCCAGGTTTCCGTGACTTTTTCCCCGAGCCCCTGCCCGACGGCGAGGCTTGGAGCGCCGCCGTGCGACAGCATGTTTTTGAAAGCTGGCGCGATATCGCAAACAAATATTGTTTCCAACTTTATGACGGCCCGCCCGTGGAGCCGCTGGCTCTTTACACCGCCAAGAGCGGGCAGGAAATCGTCGGCCAACTTTACAACTTCGAAGACAAAGGCGAGCGCGCCGTCGCCCTCCGCCCGGAGATGACCCCAACTGTGGCCCGGATGGTGGCCGCCCGCGAGCGGCACTACAAGAAACCCCTCAAATGGTATTCCATCCCTCAGCTCTTCCGTTACGAGCGCCAGCAAAAAGGTCGCCTGCGCGAACACTTTCAGTTTAATGCCGACATCTTTGGCGAAGCCGATCCCGCCGCCGATGCGGAACTCATCGCGTTGCTCATTGACTTGCTGCGCGCATTCCGCCTCACCGCCGATGATTTCGTCATCCGCCTCAGCAGCCGCAACGCGTGGCAGGATTTTTTCAATCAAAACGGCGGCGACGAATCGAAGGCCTATGATTTTTATCAAGCCGTCGACAAACTCGAACGCACCGCGCCCGAAGAAAGCGAAAAGAAATTCCAAGCACTCGGTTTCACGCTGGAGCAAGTTCGCAATTTCATCGCCACCGGTGAACCCACCGAAGAACTCCAAGCCGTGCTCGACAGCCTCGCCGCACGCGGGATGAGCGCTTTCGTGAAGATCGATTACAACGTCATCCGCGGCCTTGCGTATTACACCGGCATTGTCTACGAAGCTTTCGACCGCCACGGCAAATTCCGCGCCATCGCCGGCGGCGGCCGTTACGATCAACTAGTGAGCCTCATTTCCGGCGGCAAAAAAGACATGCCAGCCGCTGGATTTGCTATGGGCGATGTGGTGTTGGTGGAGTTGTTGAAAGATCGTGACTTGTTGTCGGTGAAACCGAATAGAATTGCGGTTTACGTGCTCATCGAAAATGAGGATAAACGCCCAGTTTCATTAGGATTAGTGCAGAGACTGCGCGGAACAGGATGGATGACAGATTATCCTTTGATGCCTATGAAACCCGACAAGCAATTGAAACGAGCGATTGAGCTGGATGCGACATATACGGTTCGGCTCGTGGATGAAGACATTGTTCTCTTGAAGCACCTCGAGACTAAACTAGAAGAAAGAGTTTTCGTCAGTGAACTTGAAGATCATATGGTTATGCTCGATGCTTCTGCCTACTGATGATGCGTGAACTGTTCATCGGTATCGACAGCGGCACGCAATCCACCAAGGCGTTGGTGGTGGATTCCAGAAATGGCAAGGTGCTGGGCTGTGCTCAGCGGGCGTACGGGCTCATCGGTGGATTACCCGCGGGCGCGAAGGAGCAGCATCCCGAGACTTGGAAACGCGCCATGGCGGCCACGATCAAAGCCGCGCTCAAACAAGCCAAAGCCAGCGCGGCAGAGGTGAAGGGCATTGGCGTCAGTGGTCAACAGCACGGGTTTGTGCCACTCGATAAAAAGGGCGCGGTCATTCGGCCCGCCAAGCTTTGGTGCGACACCACCACCACCGCCGAGTGCGAAGCCATCACTCGAAAACTCGGTGGTCTCAAAAAAACCATCAACCGCGTTGGCAACGCGATGTTGCCGGGATTCACCGCGCCGAAGATTGCGTGGCTCAAAAAGCACGAACCAAAAAATTACAAACGCCTCGCCACGGTTTTGTTGCCGCACGACTACTTAAATTTTTGGCTCACCGGAAATGCCGTGATGGAATGCGGCGACGCGAGTGGCACGGCGTTGCTTGATGTCAAAAACCGCAAGTGGTCCGCCGCCGCCATCAAGGCCATCAATCCCGCGTTGGCGGACAAACTTCCGCCGCTGATTTCCAGCGACCAACCCGCCGGCCATCTTTCCACCACCGCCGCCAAAGCGCTCGGTCTTTCCACTGCTACAATAGTGAGCGCCGGTGGCGGCGATAATATGATGGGCGCCATCGGCACGGGCAACACGCGGCCGGGAATCGTCACCGCCAGCTTTGGCACCAGTGGAACCATTTACGCTTGCGCGGCAAAACCCATCATAGATCCTGAAGGCGAGATCGCCGCGTTCTGCGATTCCACCAATCGCTGGCTGCCGTTGCTTTGCACGATGAACGTCACCGTGGCAACCGAGATGGTGCGAAACCATTACAGCCTCTCGCACGCGCAATTTGAAAAGGCGGCCGCCAAAGTTCGCGCCGGAAGTGATGGCCTCATTCTGTTGCCGTACCTCGAAGGCGAGCGCACGCCGAATGTGCCCGATGGCACGGGCGTGTGGTTTGGCGCGAACACAAAAACGCAAAGCGCGGGCCATTTCGCGCGCGCGGCGATGGAGGGCGTGACGCTCGGGATGAATTACGGCCTCCGCCGCCTTGCCACGCTCGGCGTGAAGCCCAAGCAAATCCGCTCCACCGGCGGCGGAGCGCAATCTAAACTCTGGAGGCAAATTATGGCCGACGTCTTCGATGCCGAAGTTGTGACCCTGGCCGTCAGCGAAGGCGCGGCGTACGGCGCAGCGCTTCAAGCGATGTGGTGCGTGGCCAAAAATGGAGGTGAAAAAGTTTCAATAAATGACCTTTCCGATCAATTTGTGAAACTAAACTTGCGCCAAACCGTCCGTCCAAAAAAGTCAAATGTAGCTGTTTATCGGGAAATACAGATGATTCAAGACCAATTATCTGCTGACCTCCGCTCCGCGTTTTCCAGTCACCGCCGGTTTTATAGTTGAAAATAACTTAATTTTTTTTCAAGCCAAGACTGGCGAATCCTCAATTGTGTGGTAGGTTAACTATTATGAAGCTGGTTCTTTCCTCCCACAAAGTCAGCCTTACAGATTCTATCAGGGATCATGTTCGTTCCAGAATTCAGAAGCTCGAGGGCCAAGATGGTCATGCGCTTTCGGCCTTCGTAAACTTGGAACGCGATCACGAGGGCGTGCCCAAAAAAAAATTCATCTGCACGGTGAGGGTAAATCTGCCCGGTCAGACTCTGCAAGCGCGCGATGCGGAGGATGATCTTTACAAGGCTATCGATCTCGTCACCAAGAAAATACAGCAGCAAATTCGCAAGCGGCACAGCAAGTTCAAGGCAAAAAATACCCGCGTGGCAGCTAGTGCCAAACGCGCACTTTTAACATTGGCCGCCTGACGGTGCGTTGACCCCGCGCCCATCCCTCATATAGCTTTGGCGCATGCTCTTGCGCGCACGCATCGTTGTTCCTGTTTCTCAACCGCCCATCGTGGATGGTTTCGTGCGCGTGAATGGGAATCGTATTACCGAAGTGGGTGAATGGTATGACGCAGAAAATAAAAGCGAGGCTGATGATCTCGGCGAGGTGATTCTGCTGCCGGGACTGGTCAACGCCCACTGTCATTTGGATTACACTGATTTCGTTGGCGCCATTCCCGCGCCGCGTTCCTTCAATGATTGGATCAACGCCATCGTGGACCTCAAGGCGGATGTGGATGACGCCGTCCATCGCGAATCGTGGCTACACGGCGCGGCCCAATGCCTGCGGCACGGCACCACCACGCTGGGGAATATCGAGACGCGGCCGGATTTACTGCCCGAGTTATGGGCGGCCACGCCTTTGCGGATGCTTTCATTTCTGGAGTTAATTGTCATCCGCACGGAAAGTGATGCCGCCCAAGCCGTGACCGCCGCCGCCGAGTGGATTGCCAAACATAAGCCGCCACGCGGCCACGCGGGTTTGTCTCCCCACGCGCCATATACCACCAAACCGGATTTGCTAAAAGCATGTGTCGCCACGGACTTGCCGATGGCGATGCATCTGGCGGAATCGGCTGAGGAGGATGAGATGTTTCGCCAAGGAAGCGGGCCGCTTTACGAACGCCTTTCTGCCGCGGGCCGGGCGATGGAGGATTGCGGCGGTGTTTCTCCAATTGCCCACGCGTATCGGCACGGATTGCTAAACAATAATCTCCTCGCCATTCACGGCAATTATTTAGATGACAATGACATTCGTTTGTTGGCAGAAAACCAAGTGAGTCTTGTTCATTGTCCGCGCAGTCACGGGTACTTCGGCCACGCGCCGTTTCGCGCCGGGGCATTGCGCGCGGCGGGCGTAAATCTCTGCCTCGGCACCGACAGTCTCGCCACGATGCGCGCGGGTGATGCGGAGTTGAGTCTCTTTGATGAATTGCACGCCCATCGTGAGGTCTTTCCGGATTTAGAATTGGAAACCCTCTTGCAGTGCGTCACCGTAACCCCCGCCCGCGCGCTGGGTATGGCGGGGCAGGTAGGCGAGTTGCGTGCGGATGCGTTTGCGGATTTGATTGCGTTGCCCTTTACGGGTTCGGCGGATTGTGCAATTGAAGCTGCGGTGAATCACACCGGATCCGCGCAAACCGTGATGCTCGATGGACGATGGGAAGTGAGGGGTGAAAATTGAGATGATCGGGCCGTTTCAAAAACAGTTGGCGGATGAGTTAGCCGAAATTGATGCGGCTGATTTGCGCCGTACTGTGCGTGAAGTAGCTTCACCACAGGGCGCGTGGGTGCAATTGGAGGGTCGTGAGGTTTTGAATTTTTCTTCCAACGATTATCTTGGACTCGCAAATCACGCAGCATTGAAGGTGGCGGCCACGACGGCGATTGATGAATATGGCGCAGGCGCGGGCGCGGCGCGGCTCATTAGTGGTTCGCAGTCGCCGCATCATGAATTGGAAAGTGCGGTGGCGATATTCAAAGGAACCGAGGCTGCTCTGACATTTTCTTCTGGTTATGCAGCGGCGGTTGGGACGATTCCGGCGTTGGTGGACAAGGGTGATGTGGTGGTGGTCGACAAGCTCGTGCACGCGAGCCTGATAGATGCGGCTAAGCTTTCGGGGGCCAAATTGCGGGTGTTCAAACACAACGATCTCGCCGACCTTGCGCGCATTCTCGTATGGTCGGCAGGGCAGGGCGGTCGCACACTAGTTGTCGCCGAAAGCGTGTACTCGATGGACGGCGACCTCGCGCCTTTGCTCAATCTGGTGGAATTGAAGGAGCAACATGGCGCGTGGTTGATTCTAGATGAGGCGCATGCGACGGGTTTGTACGGCGAAGGGCGGCGCGGTGTGGCGGAAGAATTTGGCGTGGCTGATCGCGTGGAGGTGCAGATGGGGACGCTCGGCAAAGCGCTCGGTGCGGCGGGTGGTTATATTTGTGGCTCGAAAGAATTGATTGATTTGCTGCTACATCGGGCGCGGAGTTTTGTGTTTTCCACCGCGCCAATACCCGCGCAGGCGGCGGCGGCGCGGGCGGGGATTGAATTGGTGCAATCGGGGGAAGGCGAAGCACGACGCACGCGTTTGTGGAGTTTGGTGGATGAATTGAAAAACGGCCTCATCGCGCGTGGTTGGAAATTGCCGGTGGTGCAAAGCGCGATCCTGCCGCTAATGGTGGGCGGCGAGTTCGAGGCGGTGGCATTTTCGGAACGATTGCTGGACGCGGGCGTGTTTGTACCGGCGATCCGTTATCCCACCGTCGCCAAGGGCGCGGCACGACTGCGACTTACGTTGAGTGCGGAGCATTCGCCTGAAGACATTAACCAATTATTGGAGGCCCTCGGTGATGCATAAATTGGCACGATTGGATCAGCGGTATGTGTGGCATCCGTTCACACAAATGCGCGATTGGGTCAAGCGCGATCCGATTGTATTGGTGCGCGGGAAGGGGGCGGTGTTGGAGGATGTGCACGGTAAAAATTTTCTCGATGCGAATGCGAGTATTTGGACAAATCTGCACGGGCACAATCATCCGAAGCTCAACGCGGCGCTGCAGCGGCAGCTGAAAAAAGTGGCGCACACTTCGGCACTGGGATTTGCCAATGAGCCGGCAACGTTGTTGGCGGAACGGTTGGTGAAATCCACAAAGAATTCTCTCAAAAAAGTATTCTTCTCCGACAATGGTTCTACGGCGTTGGAGGTAGCTTTAAAAATGTCGTATGAATTTACGCAACGCACGGGGCGTGCGCGTGCACCGAAGTTTCTTTCGCTGACGGGGGCGTATCACGGAGACACGGTGGGGGCGGTGAGTGTGGGGCACATTGATCTGTTTCATAAAGCGTACGGAGGCCTGTTGTTTGAGAGTGATGAAGTGATGTCGCCTTATTGTTATAGGTGTCCGTTCAATCAGGCGAAGCCGGGACGCGAGGATGCGCGGATAGCGCGCAAGTGTAATTGGGAATGCGTGGGTAAAGTGGAAGCAAAATTAAAGCGGCGGAAATATGCGGCGATGGTGGTGGAGCCTCGGATTCAGGGGGCGGCGGGAATGATCGCGCATCCGGATGGCTGGCTGCTGCGCGTGGCGGAGGCGGTGCGGGCGAGCGGGGCACAGTTGATTGCTGATGAGGTGATGACGGGTTTTGGGCGGACAGGGGCAATGTTTGCCTGCCAAAAGGAAAAGGTGACGCCAGATTATCTTTGCATTGCGAAGGGACTGACTGGCGGTTATTTGCCGATGGCGGCGACGTTGACGACGCAATCTGTGTTCGATGCGTTTCTTGGCGAGTACGACGAGTTCAAAACTTTTTTCCACGGGCACAGTTATACGGGCAATCAACTGGGCGCGGCGGTGGCGTTGGCGAGTTTGGATATTTTGCAGGGGGCTGAATCTAAAAAGAAACGGCCCGCGCTGGAAAAATTATTGCGCGATGAGCTTCAAATGCTGTGGTCGTTGGCAGCGGTGGGGGATGTGCGACAGGAAGGGTTGGTGGGAGGTGTGGAGTTGGTGGCCGACTGGCGAACTCGCAAGGCGTTTCCACTGAAAGCGCAGGCGGGCATTCGGGTGTGCGAGGCGATGGCGCGTCGAGGGGTGTTGACGCGGCCGATTGGAAATGTAATTCCGCTGTTGCCGCCGTATTGCACGACGGGTGCGCAGTTGCGGAAAATTGTGCGGACGTTGCGGGAGTCAATTGCGGAAGTGCTTGGCGGCGTGCGGGTTTAGTTGGCCTTAGGCACGCGGATGTCTTCGACCATCTCCTGCACTTTTGTTGGCGGCGCAGGGGTGAGGCGGCACACAACAAGGCTCACGGCGAAGTTGACCATCATGCCGACCGCGCCTATGCCTTGGGGCGAGATGCCGAACCAATGATGCTCGGCGGTGTCAAATTCCTTGTGCATGAATTTAAAATAAATGATGTAGGCGGAGGTGAACACGATGCCTGCAATCATGCCGGAGACGGCGCCTTCCTTGTTCATGCGCTTGTAAAAAATGCCGAGCAGGATGGCGGGGAAAAAGCTGCTGGCGGCAAGGCCAAAGGCGAAGGCAACTACCTCGGCGACAAATCCAGGCGGATAGATTCCGAAGAGCCCGGCGATGACCACGGCCACGGCCGCGGCTATGCGTGCGTAGTTGAGCTCCTGTTTTTCGGTGATGTGCGGGCTGATGGTGTTCTTCATCAGGTCGTGGCTCACGGAGGTTGAGATCACGAGCAGCAGGCCGGCTGCGGTGGAGAGGGCGGCGGCCAATCCCCCGGCGGCCACCAGCGCGATGACCCACGCGGGGAGTCCAGCAATTTCTGGATTGGCCAGCACGATGATGTCGCGATCGACCGTCAGTTCGTTTCCTTTCCAACCATTGGAGGTGGCGGTCGCGGTAAAGTTTGTGTTTTGGTCGTTGTAGTACTGAATTTTTCCGTCGTCGTTTTTGTCGTCAAATTTGATGAGGCCGGTCTCTTCCCATTTGGTGAACCATTGGGGCACGTTTTTGTATTCGGTATTCTGAACGGTGGTGAGCAGGTTGGTGCGGGCGAAGGCGGCGATGGCCGGGGCGGTGGAGTAGAGGATCACGATGAACAACAGCGCCCAGCCGGCGGAGATTCGGGCGTCGCGCACCTTGGGGACGGTGAAAAAGCGAGTGATGACATGTGGCAGGCCAGCGGTGCCAACCATCAGCGCGAGCGTGATGCAAAAGACGTCGATAATGCTTTTGCTCCCTCGACCTGTGAACGCGGCAAAGCCCAACTCGGTGCTGATGCCGTCTAGTTTATCGAGCAGGAAAACTCCCGGCTCAGCTTTTAGTTCCGCGCCGAAGCCGAGCTGCGGGATGACGTTGCCGGTCATCATGATGGAGATGAAAAACGCCGGCACCATATATGCAAAAATAAGCACGCAGTACTGCGCGACCTGTGTGTAGGTGATTCCTTTTTGGCCGCCGAGCACGGCGTAGAAAAAAACGATGACCATGCCGATGCCCACGCCGAGGTTGATATCCACTTCAAGAAAGCGGCTGAACACCACGCCCACGCCGCGCATCTGGCCAGCCACGTAGGTGAACGAAACGAATATAGCGCATACGAGCGCGACAACTCTGGCAGTCTTGGAGTAGTATCGTTCGCCTACAAAATCTGGTACGGTGAATTTGCCGAACTTACGAAGATATGGCGCGAGCAAAAGCGCGAGCAGCACGTAGCCGCCGGTCCAGCCGATGAGATACATCGCGCCATCGCGGCCCATGAAACTCATCATTCCGGCCATGGCGATGAACGAGGCGGCACTCATCCAGCCCGCAGCCGTGGCCATGCCGTTGGCCACCGGGCCGACTTGGCTGCCGGCCACATAAAATTCACTGGTGTTCTTGGCACGGGCAAAAAAGCCAATGCAGATGTATAGGGCAAAGGACAGGCCAACTATGATGAAGGTCCAAGTCTTAACCGGGTTTGATTCGGCGAGGAAGGGCAGGGCGTCCATCATTTGCTGCCTTTCTTTTCGTCATCATCTTCCTCCAAACCGTATTTCCGATCCAGTCGGTTCATGGCCCACACGTAAATGAAAATGAGCACCACGAACACATACAACGATCCTTGTTGTGCAATCCAAAAGCCGAGCCGAAAACCGCCAAGGCGAATCTCGTTGAGCGCATCCACGAACACCACTGAAAGCAGCAGTGATACTATGAACCACACCGTCAGCAGGACGGACATAAGGATGAGATTTTCCCGCCAATAGGCGCGTCGTTGTTTGTCTTTGGGCAAGGATTTATCAGCCATGATTTACGTCGCACAAACGCAGCGGGATAGTAGCAGAGCGGGAAGTGGCAGGCAATCGGCAAACTTGGATGATGATTTAACTCAGGTGTTCTGGGAGGGCCGTTTGCGAATGGCGAGCTGATGTGTGTTTAACCTTTTCATTAGTGTGGTGCTGGCGTACCGTCCGCCGTCCGGGAATGCCGAGTGTCTTTCTTAAAACTTTTGGGTGCCAGATGAACGAGCGCGACAGCGAAGCGGTCGCGGCGCAGCTCGTGGCAAAGGGTTATTCGCTGGCGGTGGATCTTGATTCGGCTGATGTCGTGCTGTTGAACACTTGCAGCGTGCGCGATGGCGCGGAGCAAAAGGCAATTCATAAAATGGAGGCGGTGGCTGGGCGAATGCGCAAGACGCGGCCGGAAGTTGTGCTTGGTTTTCTCGGTTGCATGGCGCAGAGCCGGGGCGGTGAATTGATTGATCAGTTGCCGGATGTTGACTTGGTGATCGGCACGCAGAAATTTCATCGCACAGCGGATTACGTTGATGACCTTTTACAGGGCCGGCGCGGGAAAATTATCGACACGGACGAGGAGCAGGGCAGCGAGGCAACCATTCGCGAGCATTTGCTCATTGGCAATGCCCCAAAAAAATCCGTGACGGCTTTTGTCAGCATCATGCAGGGTTGCAACCAATTTTGCACCTTTTGCATCGTACCGTACACACGCGGGCGGGAGCGCAGCCGTGGCATCGCAGATATTGTGGATGAGTGCCGTGAACTTGCTGCCGCAGGAGTAAAGGAAATCACGCTGCTTGGACAAATTGTCAACAGCTATGGCAAGCGCGAGATTGGGATCGTTGATGGCAAGAGCGCTTTTGTCCAGCTTGTCGAGGCGGTGCATGCGGTTGACGGCATCGAGCGGATTCGGTTCACCTCGCCGCACCCAAAGGGTTATGGCGACGACTTGGTGGCGGCCTACTCGCGCCTGCCCAAACTTGTTGAACATGCCCATCTCCCTGTTCAGAGCGGCAGTGATCGGATGCTCAGGCTGATGCACCGCGGTTATTCTCGCGCGCGTTTTATTGAGCTGGTTGGCAAGCTGCGTAAAGCTGCACCTGAAATTGGCATCGGGACTGACATTATTGTCGGGTTCCCGGGCGAGACTGAGGATGACCTTGAGCAGACTTTGTCCCTTTGCCAAGAGATCGAATTCGATAATGCCTTTGTTTTTAAATATAGTAAGCGCCGCGACACCCCGGCTAGCGAAATGCCAGGCCAAATTCAGGAGGGCGAAATCGAGGCACGCCACGCAATCGTATTAAAACAAATAGATGAAATCCGCGGGAGGCGTTTTCAGAAACACTTGGGTTCCGAAATGGAGATCCTGATTGAAGGGCCGAGTCGTCGCAATCCAGAGCGAATGGAGGGGAGATCGCGCTGCAATAAGATAATTATTATTGATAATGGCAAATGCCATGCCGGGCAAATTTTGCCTGTTCAAATTACATCCGCCACCAGGACCACCCTTTATGGAACTCCGGTCTTGGAGCGGAGGAACTGACCGATGGACTTGGGAACCCTTACAGTTTTGCTTGGCATCGCGACCATGCTTCCGCCGATTTACGGCTTGGTGAACCCTGAAAAGTTTTCCTCTTTCGCGCGCAGATTGTCTCGTAACACCGTGGCCGGCTATGTGTTTATTGTGATTGGCACGGTCTGGTTTTTGTTCATTCTGGAAAACGAGACCTTGGCCGACTTTGAGGTTTACCGCTCCAAGATGCGATTTTTCTTTGTGCTGCTAGGAATTGGGGCGTGTGTTTACCTAAAGGATTTTTTGGCCGTCCGAGGCTTGGCGGTGGTTCTGCTGTTGCTGGCTAAGACAGTGATTGAGGCGGCTCGTTATGAAGAAACTTCATGGCGACTACTTTTGATAGTTTTCGCGTACATTTGGATTATCTGCGGGATGGTGTTCACCGTGTCGCCTTGGCGGTTTCGGGATATCGTCGAATGGAAATTTGCCAATGTGGATCGCGTAAAAATGTTTTGTTATATCAGGCTTGTGATTGGGCTCCTGCTTGTGGGGCTGGGGCTGACGGTGTTTCGGGTGCCCGCAATTGCGGGGCAATAAAAAACCCGGGCCGAGTTGGCCCGGGGGATGATTGCTGAATGAATCTATTCGCGCTCGTGTCTTTCACGCAGGTGTTTCTGTAGCTCGCGCAGGATGTCGCGAATCTCATTCACCTCGCGGCGTAGCTGGTCAATTCCTGGCCGATGTTCCTGGTCATGGCCTTCGTGGCGGTGCCCAGGATCTGGGTGATCATCGCGCTCATGGAGATTTTCTCGTTTGCCGTGTAGTTTGCGGGCGTGGGCGGCCAGCTCCTCGGCCCAATCATGGAGGCCAGCGGCCTGAAGATGCTTGATGGCCGCGCCAATGTGTTCCATGCGTTTTTCGTTGCCGCCTTCGCGGTGTCCGCGTTCGTCGTGGCCCCGATCGTGCCCTTCGCCGTGTTTGCGGCGTTCGGCCAATTCTGCCCTTACGTGCCGGAGCAAGTCTTCGGCTTCTTTGTGTTTGCCTTGTTTGCGCAACTGCTGGATTTTGCGTTCGGCTTGCTCGAGGAATTGGCGCACATCGTGGTCTTCGTCTCGGTCAGCTCTTCGGTGCTCGTGTTCGCGGTGTTCTCCTTGGCCTCGGAATTTGGCGATGGCGTCATGCAGGTGCTTGAGTGCCCGTGCGGCTTCATCTTTTTTGCCAGCTTCGCGGAGTTCGGCGATGCGGCGTTCCTGTTGGTCAACCCATTTGCCGAATTCATCGTTATCGCCATCATCGCCGTGTTCGCGGTGGGCGGGTTTGTCGCGTTTGCGATTGGCGATGGCGCGGCGATGTTGTTCCAATTCCTTACGGGTGCGTTGGGCGAGGGCTTCGGCTTGGTCGCCCTTGCCTTGTTTGCGCAGGGCATTAATTTGTTTTTCGCGTTTCTCAAGCCACGCTTCCAATTCGTGCGCTTGGCCGTGGACATCGCGTTCACGGTTGCCGTGTTCGCGATCAGGCACACGATCTCCCTTGCGGGGTCGGTCGCGGTCGCCATCGCGAAGGCGGTCATCTGCGTGTGGGCGGTCGGGTTTGTCGTCGCGTGGCCGGTCGCGTTTGTCGTCGTCCAGAGACAGCGCTGTCCAAGAGATGCACACGCCTGTGATTAGTAGTGTTGCCGTAAGGGGAATCCATTTCTTCATGGTGATGCTTTCGTTAAAGGGTTAGCCTGTCTTCAGGTTAACGCCACCCGTTCGATTGTCCAGTGGGAAACGAAAATTAATGACGGCAATTTTGGAAACGTCCGGACGCATCTTGGTGGTGCGCGGTGGTGCGATTGGTGATTTTGTGCTCACGTTGCCGGTTCTGTTTGCGTTGCGAGAAGCCAAATTTAGAGTGTCCGTGGTCGGGCCATCGGTTGTAGCGCCGTTGGCTGTTGCTGGCGGATTGGCGGATGAATGGTGTTCGCTGGATGGCCGAGAGTGGGCGGGCATGTTCGCGGAACGTGGTGGATGCGATTCCGACTTGAGTGATTGGTTGGCGGGGTTTGAATTGGTCTTATCGTATTTGCATGATCCCGATGGAATTTTGGAGAGGAACTTGAAGAGGGTTACGATGGCTCGTCTCGTGCGGGGAGCGTATCGGCCGGACGGGATTCATGTAGTAGATAGGTTAATGCAGCCTTTGGGCGAGTTGGGAATTGAGGTTGGCGTGGATGGGTTTCGGTTGGCGGTTCCGAAGGTTGAACTGCCGGGCGCGGGGACTTGGCTGGCGGTGCATCCTGGCAGCGGGAGTGAGCGCAAGAATTGGCCGGAGGAGAATTGGCGGGTGTTGATGGGAAGAGTCATGCTTGAGACCGACTGGAAAGTTTTTTTAATTGGAGGCGAGGCGGAGCTGGGGCGCGTTGGGTGTTTGGCAGAAGGGTTGCCACCGAACCGGATTTGTCGCGCGGAGAACTGGCCGTTGATCCGAGTGGCGGGGGCGTTGCGATGTTGTGATATTTTTGCTGGCGTGGACTCTGGCATTCGACACTTGGCCGAGGCGGTGGGACTGCCCGGCGTGGCGGGATGGAGCGGCAGCAACTTGACGGAGTGGGGGCCACTCAGTGACGGTTGGATTGTGCTGGATCACACAAAGGGCGAGGCGGAGGTGGAAGACATGTTGGCTGAATTAATAACGATTTTAACGGCATGATGGATTTTGTGGCCATGCGAGAGCGGATGGTGCGAGAGCAGTTGGTTGGGCCGGGCAGGGGCATCTCCAGCGCGCGAGTGCTGGCCGCAATGCAGTCGGTGCCACGGCAGGAGTTTGTGCCGGGAGAAATTTTGTCCGACGCGTATGCGGACATGGCCTTGCCAATTGGAAAAGGGCAGACTATCTCGCAGCCGTTTGTGGTGGCGCGCATGACTGAACTTGTTGATCCACGGCCAAATGACAGGGTGTTGGAAGTTGGGGGTGGGTGCGGTTATCAGGCAGCGGTGTTGGGAGAATTGACGGGCACGGTGGTTTCGCTGGAGATAGTTGAGGAGCTGTCCCGCAAGGCTGCCCAGACTCTTGAGCGACTGGGTTATTGCAATGCGAAAATGCTTCCCGGGGACGGTCATGCCGGGTGGGCAGAACTTGCGCCGTTCGATGTGATCGTTGTGGCGTGCGCGGCTCCGAGCGTGCCGGTGGCATTGGTGGATCAGTTGGCGGAGGGCGGGCGAATGATTATGCCGATTGGGCCGCGCGCGTATCAGGAGATGA
>Ga0114993_10002476_pt1 | contig 20107 bp, 20 predicted proteins | sample ArcticOcean_MG_C_FD_87042 | JGI IMG/M metagenome (GOLD analysis project Ga0114993, IMG submission 87042) | Marine microbial communities from western Arctic Ocean - ArcticOcean_MG_CB2_150 | ecosystem: Environmental > Aquatic > Marine > Oceanic | place: Arctic Ocean: Canada Basin | collected...
AATTACCTAAAATGCCAAAACATGGAATGTTTTTTGTTTCACATGTTTGTGAAATATATTTAGCTAATTTTGTTTCAACAATAGTATATAAAATAATAACATTCTCTTTTTTTTTACTTTCTTCTATAATTTTATTAATTTGTTGCTCTGTTCTAATAAAAACATACTCTTTTTTTTCATAATCAAAATTTAAAAATTGAGATTTTAATGCAAGAAATATTCTGTCTAGCGTTTCTCCCGTAGAGTCGGAAATTAGGTTAATTTGGTATTTATGTCCCATAAGTAATTTTGTTAATAAAGCTATTATAACTTGTTGTTATACACTTAAGGTTTTTAATAAAAAAAACGCTCCACAACAATTAACATATATTCAACATTTTATTGATTGTTAATAATTAGAAATTAAATTTTATTGTTCTCTTAATAATTCTTAAATTAATATAAATTAATTAAGTTTTTTGTTTATTTGTTGGTAGAATAAACTGTTTAAAACTGTGTATAATTAGTTATTTCATCAATTAACATGCCCTATATCAAATAACATACTTTTAAATATATTATTATATTAATGAATAAATTAACAAACTGTATATTAAATAAAGATCCATCTTGTGTTCCAGTTTGGTTTATGAGACAAGCAGGTCGATATTTACCGGAATTTCAAAAAATTAGATCACAAAATAAAAATTTTATTAAATTATGTCTGAATAGTAGTTTAAGTTCTGAAATTACATTACAGCCTTTAAATAGATTTAATTTAGATGCGGCAATATTTTTTTCAGATATTTTAATAGTTCCATACGGTCTTGGTCAAGAAGTAAAATTTGAAAAAAATAAAGGACCTGTTTTATCTACATTTAATTTAAATAATTTTTTAAATAATAATAAAAATAATTTTATAAAAAAATTAAATCCAATTTACACAGCAATTAAAAAAACAAGACAAAAACTCAATAAAAAAAAATCATTAATATCATTTGTTGGAGCGCCCTGGACATTAGCTGTTTACATGCTTGCATTAAAAAAAAATAAAAATGAAATAGATTTAAATAAATTAAAAGAAAAAAAATTTGAGGTTAATATTATTTTAGACAAACTTATTGAATATTTAATTATACACATAGAAAATCAGATTCGAGCAGGAGCTGACACTGTTCAAATATTTGACTCCTGGGCAGGTTTAATACCAAATCAGAATCTATCTAATTTCTGTTATATTCCAAATAAAAAGATTGTTGATTTTTGTAAAAAAAACAAAATACCAGTTATTTGTTTTCCACGAGGTATTAAAAATAAATATTTACAGTTTGCTGAAATAGTTGAGCCGGATTGTTTAAGCTTAGACTATGAAATTGACCCATTTTGGGCAAAAAAAAATCTTAAAAATTTTTGTCTACAGGGTGGCATGGATCCTAAAGTATTATTTAAAAGTGAAAATGAAATATTTAATGAAGTTGATAAATATTTGAATATTTTTAAAGGACATCCTTATATTTTCAATCTTGGGCACGGTTTATTGCCACAAACAGACCCGGATGTTTTAAAAAAAGTTGTAGAAAGGGTTAATAATTTCAAATGAAAAAGGCTATTATTTTGTTCAATCTTGGTGGCCCAGATAATCTTGATGCGGTTGAGCCATTTTTATTTAATTTGTTTAACGACCCTCAGATTATTAACTTACCAGGGTTGTTTAGATATCCGCTTGCTAAATTTATTTCGAAGAGAAGAGCGCCTTTTTCAAAGGCTATTTATGCTCAAATAGGTGGTAAATCACCAATTCTAGAAGAAACCCAGAGACAATCAGATGCAATAGAAAAAAGTTTAGAGCAAGAACAAGATGAATATAAATGTTTTATAGTAATGAGGTGTTGGAACCCAAGAGCAATCGAAACTATACAGAAGGTTAAAGTGTTTAACCCCGAACAAATGATTTTACTTCCACTCTATCCTCAGTATTCTAATGCCACATCCGGTTCCTCAATTAAAGAATGGATAGATGTTTGTAAAAAAGAAAACCTTACGAGCGAAACAAAAATTATTTGTTGTTATCCAACTGAAAAAGATTTTATTTTATCATATGCCAATTTAATTAAAGAAAGAATCGATTTAAAAAAATTATCTGAAACGATCTTGATTTTTTCAGCTCACGGTTTGCCAGAAAACAAAATTAAACAAGGCGATCCATATCAGTGGCAGGTTGAGCATACTGTTAAAGAACTAGTAAAAAATTTAGAGATCAAAAATTTAAACTATATTTTGAGCTATCAAAGCCGTGTAGGACCATTAAAATGGATTGAACCATCTACAGAAACAGTTATTAAAAATGAGGCAAATAAACAAAAAACTATAATTGTTGTGCCTGTAGCTTTTGTTTCAGAACATTCGGAAACACTTGTTGAGCTAGACATAGAATATAAAAAACTAGCGGTAGAAAATGGTTCAAAAGAATACATCCGAGTACCAACGGTTACTTGCAACCATGACTTTATTAACTCATTAAAATCCAGTATCCTAATAGCAGGTAGCGGAGAACGGTTTACTTCATCTTTAAGGTGCCTAGAAAAATTTAATAAATGCCCAAGATTACAAAATATTTAAAAAATGAATTATTACCTTCTATTTAAAGCTTTACATTTAATTTCTGTAATTTCTTGGATGGCAGGACTTCTTTATCTTCCTAGATTATTCGTTTATCACGCTGAAACAATTTCTAATGACGATAAAAAAAGAACTTTTAAACTTATGGAAAAAAAACTTTTTTTTTATATAATGAATCCAGCTATGGTTTTGTCTTGGCTTTTTGGGATTTTATTAATTCATTCCATAGGTATAGAAAATTTTAGTTCTCTCTGGTTTAAATTAAAATTTATTATGGTCTTATTGCTTACTTTTTTTCATTTCTTTCTTTTTTATTGTCTTAAAGATTTTAGCCAAGACAACACTAAATATTCTCCTAAATTTTACAGAGTAATAAATGAGATACCAACTGTGTTTTTAATAGGGATTATATTTATTGTAGTATTTAAACCATTATAGGGCTTGAATTTATATAATAAACACATATATTTAATTTACTTACCTAATAATTACACAATTACACATGAATCTAGAAGAGCTCAAGAAACAAAACCCTGCGGAGCTTATTACCAAAGCGGAAAACCTTGGTATAGAAAATCCTAGCACCCTAAGAAAGCAAGAAATTCTTTTTGCTATATTAAAAAAACTTGCAGAAAAAAATGAACGAATTACGGGCGCGGGCGTATTAGAGGTTTTGCAAGACGGTTTTGGTTTTCTAAGGGCCATAGAGTCTAATTATTTACCGGGCCCAGATGATATTTATGTAAGCCCAAGTCAGATTAGAAGGTTTGGTTTAAGAACAGGAGATTCAATAGAGGGAGAAATAAGATCGCCAAAAGAGGCAGAAAGATATTTTGCATTATTACAAGTCAATAAAATTAATTTTGAAGATCCTGAAAAAGCAAAAAACAAAATTGCTTTTGACAATTTAACCCCGTTATATCCAGATGAAAGAATAATTTTAGAAATTGAATCAAACAGTGTAGAAAAAAAACCTGATAACACTGCAAGATTAATAGACTTAGTAAGTCCAATTGGAAAGGGGCAAAGAGCACTAATTGTATCTCCACCAAGAGCGGGTAAAACTATAATTCTCCAAAATATTGCCCAATCAATTACAACCAATCATCCAGAATGTTATTTAATGGTGTTGTTAATAGATGAAAGGCCGGAAGAAGTAACTGATATGCAAAGATCAGTAAAGGGGGAAGTGGTCAGTTCAACTTTTGATGAGCCAGCTTCTCGTCACGTTGCTGTAGCTGAAATGGTTATAGAAAAAGCAAAAAGGTTAGTAGAACACAAAAAAGATGTCGTAATTTTATTAGACTCAATTACAAGATTAGGCAGAGCTTACAATGCGGTTATCCCCAGCTCTGGGAAGGTATTAACGGGGGGTGTCGATGCAAATGCCCTACAAAGACCAAAAAGATTTTTTGGAGCAGCTAGAAATGTTGAAGAAGGTGGTTCTTTAACAATTATTTCTACGGCACTTGTTGACACAGGCTCTAGAATGGATGAAGTAATTTTTGAAGAGTTTAAAGGAACAGGTAATTCTGAATTAATCCTGGATAGAAAAGTTGCTGATAAACGTATTTATCCTGCTCTTGATATCACAAGATCAGGAACTAGAAGAGAAGAACTTCTTTTCCCAAAAGATGAACTATCTAAAATGAATGTTTTAAGGAGAATTATAAGTCCTATGGGAACTATGGATGGAATAGAGTTTTTAATTTCAAAACTTAAAAACACAAAAAACAATGCAGACTTCTTTGAGACCATGAATAAGTCTACTTAAGTTAGTTTTTTTAAATTCTCACACCAATCATCTGTGTTATTAGTTAAATTGAAATGAATATATATGCGCTGTCATCTGGCAGAGGACCTTCTGGCATAGCAATAATTAGGCTGTCAGGAAAAGATAGTTTAGAAATTTCTAAACTTATTTCCAAAAAAAAAAACTTAAAACCTAAAGAAACAAATTTTTGCAAATTTTATGATCCATCAAACGACAGTTTAATCGATGAAGGTTTGTTGTTATGGTTTCCTGCCCCAAACAGTTTTACAGGTGATGATCTAACTGAATTCCACACACATGGTAGTAATGCAGTTATTAGCCGCTTTTTAAAAGTTTTATCCGAACAAGGCAACTGTAGATTAGCTGAGCCAGGCGAATTCACTAAAACAGCTTTTCAAAATAATAAAATTGATTTAGTGCAAGCAGAAAGTGTTGGCGATCTAATTAATTCAGAAACGGAACTACAAAGACAACAGGCAGTTAAATTAATTCATGGAAATGCATCAAATCATTACAACAAATTAAGAGAAAAGCTTATTATGTCATTAGCTTATATAGAGGCTAGAATTGACTTTGTGGAAGATAATTTACCAGACAGTGTTTTAAAAGAAGTACAAAAATCAATCAAAGAAGTCCACAGTGATATAAAAAAAATTTTAGAAGATCACAAAATAGGAGAAAAAATTAGAGAAGGATTTAGAGTATCTATAGTTGGAGAAGTTAATGCGGGAAAATCGTCACTACTAAATTTGATGTCGAAAAGGGATGTGGCTATCGTTTCCGAAGAAGAAGGGACTACGAGAGATGTAATTGAGACCTATTTAAATATTGACGGTTACCCAGTTATACTTGCCGATACAGCTGGCATAAGAGATTCTAAAAATGAAGTAGAAAAAAAAGGTATTTCACTAGCTATTAATAAATCAAGAGAAGCAGATCTTAATTTAATTATGATAGACAACTCTTCTAAAAAGATTAATTTAAAAATACAAAATCTAATTAATGAAAACAGTATAGTTGTTTTAAATAAATCTGATGTTTATAGTAAAGAAAATCACAACTTTAATAACATAGAGACAGTTTTAGTTTCTGTTAAAGATAATAAAAATATTGATAAATTAATTAAAAAAATAAAAGTGAAGCTAAGCAAAAAATTTATAAATTCTAACGATGTGTTGATTACAAGGGAAAGACACAGAAATAAACTTACAGACTGTTTAAAAGAAATAGACAATTTTTTAAAAAAAGATCAAAACAAAAACATAGAACTTGCGGCAGAAGACCTTAGATTAGCCACAAGACACCTTGGTGGAATAGTAGGTAAAGTAGATGTTGAAGAAATTCTAGGATCTATCTTTGAAGACTTCTGTATTGGTAAATAATTGAAAAAAGATCTTGTAAAATCATATTAGAGTAATACATTTAGTAAATGAATGATGTGAGCTATGATGTGGTCGTAATAGGCGGAGGTCATGCTGGATGCGAGGCAGCAGCGGCATCCTCTAGAATGGGCATGAATACAGCCATTTTTACACACAAAATAGAGACTATTGGTGAGATGTCCTGTAATCCCGCTATAGGAGGTTTAGGCAAAGGTCATCTTGTAAGAGAGATAGACGCACTCGATGGTGTCATGGGTGATGTTACCGATAAATCAGGAATTCAATTTAGATTATTAAACAAAAGTAGAGGCCCAGCAGTAAGAGGACCAAGAACGCAATCAGACAGATCTCTTTATAAAGAACATATGCAAAAAATTTTATTAAATTATAATAACTTAACTGTAGTAGCTGATCCAGTTATTACATTCTTGTTTGATAAGGATCAAGTTAAAGGTTTCGTTTGTCAAAGTGGAAAACAATTTTTTTGTAAGCAGTTAATTTTAACTACTGGTACTTTTTTAAATGGATTAATTCATATCGGACAAAAACAAACACCTGCTGGAAGGTATGACGAGAAACCTTCAACTGGTTTAAGTGAACAATTAGCAAAATTTAATATTAGATTTGGTAGACTTAAAACAGGTACACCTCCTCGTTTGGATGGAAGAACTATTAATTATGATAAAATTGAAATGCAAGAGGCGGATGAATACCCTTATTTTTTTTCTTTTTTGACTAATAAACTTGTAAATAAACAAATCGCTTGTGGAATAACTCACACTAATAATGCGGTTCACAAAATAATAAGTGACAATATCCACCTTAGTGCAATGTATTCAGGTAATATTAAAGGAATTGGGCCTAGGTATTGTCCCTCCATAGAAGATAAGATTGTTAAGTTTAAAGAGAAAGAACAACATCAAATTTTTTTAGAACCTGAAGGATTAAAGGACAATACTGTTTACCCAAATGGTATATCTACATCGCTCCCAGAAAAGGTACAGCTTCAACTATTGGCTAAAATAAAGGGTTTAGAGGATGTTAAGATGATAAGAGCTGGCTATGCAATTGAATATGATTATGTAGATCCAAGGGAGCTTAAATCAACTCTTGAAACTAAAAAAATAAAATCACTTTTTTTAGCAGGGCAAATAAATGGAACTACTGGATATGAGGAAGCAGCGGCCCAAGGTTTAATAGCAGGCATCAATGCAGCCCTAAAAACAAAAAAGGAAAATGAATTTATTTTAGATAGATCAGAATCTTACATCGGAGTTATGATCGACGATTTAATTACTAAAGGAGTTTCTGAACCCTACCGCATGTTTACTTCAAGAGCCGAATATAGATTGTCTCTTCGAGCAGACAATGCAGATCAAAGGTTAACTCCACTTGGCATAAAAATTAGTTTAGTAAAAGAAATTAGATCTAAATTTTTTTTAGAAAAACAAAAAAAATTAGTATTGATTACCGATTCTTTAAAAAATAATTTGATATCTCCTAATGCCGCCGCTAAACATTCGATAAAAATAGCTATGGATGGTGTCAAAAGAAATGGCCTAGACATCTTATCTCTAAAGGATATTACAATTGCAAAACTCAGAAAAATATGGGTTAATATACCCCAATTTGATATTAGCATAGACGAGCAGTTAGAAATAGATGCTCATTATTCAGGTTATCTTAAAAGGCAGGCACATGATATTGCCGCCTTCAGGAAGGATGAATCTATTCCTATTCCGGATTCAATAAACTATGACTTATTTAGCGGACTTTCGAATGAGATAAAATATAAGCTTAACAAAATTAGACCAAGGACACTTGGCCAAGCATTAAGAATAGATGGAGTAACTCCGGCAGCAGCGATTATACTTTTAGGTTTTATAAAGAAAAGCAGATATAAAGTATCTGCTTAATGAACAAAGATCATGTTCAATCAATACTGTTAAATGAGCTTAAATTCAATAAAGTGGCAATTGGTAAACTTGAGATATTCCATAAAGAGCTTTTAGATTATAATAAAAATTATAATCTAATAGCAGACTCTACAATTCATGACATTTGGAACAGGCATATATTGGATTCTGCCCAAATAGTTAAATATATTGATTTTAGTGGCAAAAAATCCTTATCTGATTTGGGATCTGGAGCTGGTTTACCAGGTATGATAATAGCAATCTTTAATACAAATCCTACATTCCACGTGAAACTTTATGAAAAATCTAGGGTAAAGTGCGATTTCTTACTTTTAATAAAAAATAAGCTTAAAATTAGTTGCGATATATATAGTAATGACTACCAATTTCACAATATTAATGCTGATTATATAACTTGCCGAGCATTTAAAAAATTAGCCGAGGTAATGAGAATTTCACGTGAAATAGTCAGAGTTAATCACAAGCTTATTATATTAAAAGGGAAAAACGCAAAAAATGAAATTAATAGTCTTCAAACCAAATGTATTCATAGATATAATTTAGAAAATAGTATTACTGATAAAGAATCAAGAATTATAATTGTGGATGCAAAAAATTAAATGGAAAAAATAATTTCTGTAATAAATCAAAAAGGTGGTGTTGGTAAAACAACTACGGTATTAAATCTTGCAACTGCCCTAGCTCAGATGGGAAAAAAAATACTAGTTATAGATTTAGACCCGCAAGGAAATGCTACTACGGGACTTGGAAGATCAAACAATGAAACTGAAAAAAACATCTATAAGATTATAATAGGTCAGTCTGACCTAATTAATTGCATACAAACATGTTGTGTTAAAAACCTTGATTTGATCAGCTCAAACGTCAATTTATCAGGTTTAGAAGTAGAAACAGCTAATCATCCAAATAGAGCTTTCTTGTTAAAAGAAATTTTAGAAAAAAATAAAGTTTTATTTTCCAAATATGACAATATTTTTATTGATTGTCCGCCGTCACTTAGTCTTCTTACTGTAATGTCATTAGTTGTGGCAGACGAATTATTAGTTCCTCTACAAACAGAATTTTTTGCATTGGAGGGCATTTCACAATTAGTAAAAACAATAGAGAGAATAAAAATTAATTTAAATCCACTTCTAAACATAAGAGGAATTCTCTTAACCATGTTTGATAAAAGAAATAAACTATCCGCTCAAGTAGATGAAGAGGCTAGAAAATATTTTAAAGAGAAAGTTTACAGCACTGTGATCCCTAGAAATGTAAGATTGTCCGAAGCTCCTTCCCATGGTGTTCCATGCATCGTCTATGATAAGTCTTGCCTTGGAAGCCAGTCATATATTAATCTCGCAAAAGAATTTATAGAACAAGGAAACAAACCATCACTTTAAAATGAATGATGATAAAAAAAAAAAAGGGTTAGGAAGAGGTTTAGTCTCGTTGTTTGGAGATCAAAACCAGGTTTCTCTAAAGCATGAATCTTCAAATCCTTATTTGTTAGTATCTATAAGCGATTTGAACAGAAACCGTTTTCAGCCTAGAACCTTCTTTGATGACGAAAAAATCGGTGAATTGGCACAATCTATAAAAAAAAATGGGATAATACACCCAATAGCTGTCAGACCTGATAAGTTTGACAAGTATGAAATTGTTGCAGGAGAAAGAAGGTGGATCGCAGCTCAAAGAGCTGGTCTTCATGAGGTCCCTGTAGTTGTTCTTAATATTAATGATACTCAATCTTTAGAATTAGCAATTATAGAAAATATTCAAAGGGAAGATTTAAATTCTGTTGAAGAAGCAAAAGGCTACAAAAGGTTAATGAAGGAATTTAATTATAGTTATGAAAAAATTTCTGAGTTTATTGGTAAAAGTAGAAGTCATATTAGCAATACGTTAAGACTTTTGTTATTGCCAGAACAGGTTATTGAAATGGTATTACATGGAAAAATTACCGCAGGTCAAGTAAGGCCTTTAATTGGAAGGTATAATGCTGTTGCTATGGCGGAGTCAATAATTAAAGAAAAGCTTAGCGCAAGATCAATTGAAAATCTAGTAAGAACGGAAAAACAGATAGAAGTAGAAAAATTACATCCTAAAAAGAAAATTGACGTTAATATTTTACTAGCACAAAGAAAACTAGAAGAAAGTTTAGGTTTAAAAGTTAAGATAGTCACAAAACAAAATGAATCAGGAAAAGTAACAATCGAATTTAGTAATTTAGATCAATTTGAAATGATAGCTAAACTTCTTAGAAAGAAGTAGATGCTTCATTTGTAAGACTGATTATTAAATCTTTAATTAAAATATCATTTCTTAGATATGAATTTTTTTTCATTATAATCTCAGTTTCACCAATTTTATACGCAGCTCTTTCTAGTTTTTTTAAATTCCATTTTTTAAGTTGTTGGAGATAAATTGATTTATCTTTCCAAAAAATAGGAGGTCTTAAATTCTCAATAGTTTGCTCATAATTATTAATGTTTCCATTTACCCTTTGTATTACTAGTAGTTTTATAATTCTGTAATTAAGATTATGTAGATAAAAAAAACTATCTTCATTTATGAGCTCTATATTTGATAACAAAAAGTTAATTTTTTTTGTGTCTCCTATTAATGCACAGTCTCTTATCTCATCAAAATCAGTATTATTTTTTATATTTAAAATTTCTATTAATTGTTCTTTATCAAGTTTTTTTTCAGAAAAAAAATCTTTTATTTTTACAATTTCACTTTGAATAATTTTCCTATTCATATTAGAGTTAGTAATTATAAGATTAATCAACTCTCCACTTAGTCCCTTGTAACCACTAAGTTTATCCGAAATATATTTAATTAAAGTTCTCTCATTGTCTTCATAACAAGCAAAAATTCCTAAACTCTCGCCTTTTTCGAATAAGATTCTTAACTTTGATTTTTTGTCAAGGTTATCCGAAAATATATAAATTTTAGTGTTTTTTTTTGGTTTTTCTAATATATAGGAAATTATATTTAAAATTTTATCTGTAGCCCCTTGTATAAAAACTATTTTTTTTTCATTAAAAAGCGATGCATTGATAATATTTTCATATAAAATGTTTTTATTTTTAATAATTTCTTCTTCAAAAAAATTTATTATCTCTGCATCTTTGTTGACATTTTTTAATTTAGATTTAATATCATCTTTAATACCATCGTTTTCACCGTATAATAATGCTGCGTGATATTTATTTAAAATTTCAATATTTTTTTCAACTGTATAGCTTTTTAATATCACTTAATTTTTAATAAATAATGTTATAAAGTTTATAATATCGTTTGATATTTGTTGAATAATATTTGATGTAGCTTCCTTTGCATTGATAATAGTTTGAGAATGTTCTTTGGCAACATCGTAATCATAATTTTTGGTAAAAGTTTTGTTGATGATTTTTAAATTATCAATGTTTTTTAGCGTTACTTTAGCCGATATTACCGTGTTATACCTTGTAACTTTACCTGTTGTATCTTTAATTTTATTTATTGTATTTTTTTTAAGGTTTATTTCAATTTCATATCTATTGTTTGCATTTTTGTTTGAAATTAAAAGAATATTATTTTTTAGAATATATCCATCTCGAACGTCACCAATAATATTTAAATTTTGTATATAAATTGGACTAATTTCATTTTGATTAATTTTTTTAAAACCACAAGAAACTAATAACATTGAAGCTATAAATATAAATATAGATATATTTTTGATATTTTTAATCACAAAGTTCTATTCTGTAAGATAATTTATTATTTTATTTTTTATGAATATTGTTTTTATAATTTTATTATTTATTAAATTTTCATTAATTTTTTTACTTTTTTTACTTTCATTTATAACAGTTTTCTCGTCTAAATCTTTTTTAACCTCAAGAATTTCCTTTGTTTTTCCATTAATTTGTACTGCAATATTTATTTTTTCTTCTAAAATTAAATCTCTGTTAATTTCAGGCCATTTATCTACCTCTTTTTCCTTAAGTAGCTCAAGGCATTCATATGCAAGGTGAGGTGTAAAAGGAATAAGTATCTTCATCAATTTAGAAAAATTTTTTTTTAAACAATCATTACTTATTTCCTCTTCGAGCATAGTAGTAAATAAATTATAAATGCTATAAACATTTGCTATTACTACGTTTAAATGAAAATTATTAATTAAATTAGTAATTTTTAAAATATAATTATTAAACTTAATTTCAAAATCTTTGCCTTTTAAATTTTTTTTATCTCTGCGACTAATAATTAAACTACTTAAGTTATAAATTTTTTGTAAAAATTTATAAGCAGCATTCACGCCTTGGTCTGACCATTGAACATCTTTATCCGGTGGGCTATCTGATAAAATATACCATCTAACAGCATCTGCACCATATGATTTAATCATAGTTTCAGGGTCAATCACATTTTTTTTTGATTTCGACATAGATTCTGATGGACCAACAATTACTTTAGCCTTATCTGAAATTTTGACATAATTGTTATCGCTAATTTTTTCTATTTGTTCAGGGCTTAGCCATTTACCATGAACATCTTTATAAGTTTCGTGGCAAACCATTCCTTGTGTGAATAGTCCTTTAAACGGTTCTTCAGCTTTAATTGTGGGATTAATCTTTCTTAATGCGCGCGTAAAAAACCTAGAGTAGAGAAGGTGTAAAATAGCATGTTCAACACCTCCAATATACTGATCGACTGGCATCCAATAATTTAAATCATCAATATTAAAAGGTTCATTTTCGGTATGAGGCGAACAAAATCTCATAAAATACCAGGAAGAATCTACAAATGTATCAAGAGTATCAGTCTCTCTCAGGGCAAATTTACCTGTTTTTTTGTGAATAGTTTTTTTCCAGGTCGGATGGTTTTCGAGCGGATTTCCACCTTTTTTTAAATCTACATCATCCGGTAATTTAATTGGAAGTTCATCTTTTTCAACAGGAACTATGCTCCCATCGTCCAAATAAATCATTGGAATTGGACAACCCCAATATCTTTGTCGAGATATACCCCAATCCTTAAGTCGAAAAGTAATTTTTTTTTCTCCAATTTTAATATCCTCAATTTTTTTGATAGCTGTTTTTTTAGCAGAATGTACATCTAAGTCATTTAAAAAATCTGAATTAATCAGCATACCTTCTCCCGTATAAGCAATATTTAATATTGTAAAATCTTTAAGTTTGTTTTTATTTTCAGCGACAACTTCAATAATCTCTAAACTATATTTTTTAGCAAAATCCATATCTCTTTGGTCATGTGCCGGGCATCCAAAAATAGCTCCAGTTCCATAGTCCATTAAAACAAAATTTGCTATATAAACTGGAATTTTTTTATTTGTGATAAACGGATGCTGTACAAATAAGTTTGTATCAAAACCAACTTTTTCCGCTGCTGCAAGAGCCTCTTCAGTTGTTCCGACTTTTAAGCATTCTTTTCTAAATTTTAAAAATTCATCATTCTTTTCAAATTTTCTACATATAGAATGGTCAACGGAGATAGCTAAAAATGTTGCTCCAAATATTGTATCCGGTCTAGTAGTAAATACTTTTATTTTTTCTTTTGTTTCAATTGTTTCAAAGTTAATCTCACAACCTGTAGATTTTCCAATCCAGTTTTTTTGCATTAACTTAACTTTTTCAGGCCAATCTTTTAATAAATTAAGATCACTTAATAGATCATCAGCAAACGTTGTAATATTGAAAAACCATTGTGATAATTTTTTTCTTTCTACAACGGCTCCAGATCGCCAACCTTTTCCATTAACAACCTGTTCATTTGCTAGCACACTTTGTTCTATAGGGTCCCAATTTACATAATTATCTTTTCTTGAAACATAACCTTTATTATATAAATCAATAAACAACTCTTGTTGATGTTTGTAATATTTTTCATCACAAGTTGAGACTTCAAGGTCCCAATCAATTGATAGACCAAGCATTTGTAACTGACGCTTCATTTCAGCTATATTTTTATTTGTCCAATCTTTTGGATTTAAGTTGTTTTCTTTAGCTGCGTTTTCAGCAGGAAGTCCAAATGCATCCCAACCCATAGGATGTAAAACATTAAAACCATTTAAATACTTAAATCTGGCAATGACATCTCCAATAGTATAATTCCTTACATGCCCCATGTGTATCTTACCTGAGGGGTATGGAAACATCTCTAAACAATAGAACTTTTTATTTATTTTTTTCCTATATAATTTTTTATCTTTAAAAATTATTTGCCACTTTTTTTCAATAGATTGAAAATTTATTCTCTCCATTTTATTTGAATTATTTATTATTTATTTTTTGAATCTTTGTTTAGCAATGCAGCTTTTCTCAAAATTGAGGAAATCAATTCACTTTGAATTTTTGAATTAAGCGAACTTGTTTTACAATTATTAACAGTAGTACATATTTTACTATGAACAATTATTTTAATGCTATCACTTCTAATCTCATTTGATAAGAATCGTACAGTGACTTTTAAGGATTCATTTGAATTTTGAGAATCAGTATACCAATCAGTTATAATTATACCTCCAGAATAATCTACAGTAGTTAAAGGCAAAAAATCTAATATTTCAAGAGATGCTCGCCACATGGGATTAGAGCTACTAAATTCAAAATTCCCCCCGCTTTTATTTCCTATTATGCTTTTGATGCTAACACCTTTTCCCTGTTCAAGATTTTGTCTAGCTTTATCTTTTGCTTGTGATGGTACGTTTCTTGAATCAACGGGCTTATATATGCCGCAAGAGTTAAGGAATAAAGTAATTATAAAACAGTATAAAAAAAATTTTGTAATTTTAAATTGTTCAATATAATTCATTTTTATCGTCAGTTTCTTAATTCATAGCTGGTTATACTCAAGGATTGAAGTTAATATCAATTAACACTAAAAAGCTTAAATAAGTAGGTTATTTACAGTGATATAATTACCACTATTTATCATAATAATCAAAAAGCAGAGAGATTTTTGGATCATTTTTCAACAAAAAGCTTAAAAACGAGTCATTAGTTAATAAAAAATATTGATAACAAAAAAAGGAAAACAAATGAAAAAAATAACTAAACTATTAGTAGTAATTCTTTCTGCTGCTTCTTTTACATTATCCGCTTTTGCAGGTGAATTATCTGTAACAGGCAGTGCAAATGCTTCCTACAAGATGGGTGGTGCTGATAGTGCAAATGGAAAAGGCATAGGTGTTTCTAATGAATTAGACTTCAATGCTTCAGGTGAAATCTACGATGATTATACTTGGAAATGGCAAACACAATTAGATGGTGCTAGTGCTGTAAACGATGATACTCGATTAGAGATTTCTGGTTCTACAGGAACAGTTGGTTTCTACATTTCAGAAAACGATATTTCATCTAAATTAGGTTATGGAATTGGTGCTATGGGTGTTGGTTCAGATTTCACAGGTCCTACTACAGTTGAGTGGGGAACAACTATGAACAACTACAATAACATTGGTTACGCTACACCAGCCGGATTACTTCCAGCGGGTGGATCACTTAAGATAGCGTATTCTCCAAATCTAAACGCTTCTTCAGGTGCTTCGTATAAAGCTGCTGGTACAACAGAAACTAAAGTAGTTGGTTCAGATGCTACTGCCGTAAGAGTTGATTTCGTTCCAATGGACGGTTTAAAAGTTGGTGCTGATTATATGGTTGCTAAAGGTGGTGCTGACGTAGCAAGAAGACAACAAAGTGCTGGTGTATATGCTAAGTATGCAACAGGTCCACTTACATTAGGTATGGCTAGAACTGGTTATCAACCAATAGCGCAAAATGGATTTACATCTGGTACACTTACCTATGATACACTTATGTATGGAGCTCAATTTGCAGTTAATGATGCATTGTCAGTTTCATATTCAGAAGAAAAAGCTGACAGAGATACTTCTGCTGTTATAGCTCCTGGTGGTGGTACTACTGCTGGTGTTACGGTTGCTATGAAAGTTAAGCATCTTCAAGCTGCTTATACAGTGGGTGGAGCTACTTTAGGTCTTGCTATAGCTGATGCAAGCAACTCTGATTATACTGTAAACAAAGATGAGAGAACTACTACATTCACTATTGGGATGGCGTTCTAAGTTAGTAATAATTTAAAATTAAAAAAGCCAGTTAGAAATAACTGGCTTTTTTTTTAACTCTGACAAAAAAGCAAAACCATTAGATGAAATTAAATTTAGCTTTAATAAATTAGAACTGTTTATCCCACCCAAAGGTAAGATATTGGAATTATATTTTTTTATTAATAGGTTAAATTTTACAACTCCTAGATAATCTTTTTTATTTTTATAATTCGTTTTAAATAGCCTGGATAATAAAATAGTTTTACAGCCCTGTTTTTGCTTCTCGTATATTTCTTTAAAATTATGAGCCGATCCAATAAAATTAATTTTTTTTTGCAAATATTTCCTTTTATTATAAGAAGACAAATATAATCCATTTGCTTTGCAATTCACTGCTAATTGAAGATTGTTAGCTATATACAACTTAAAACCCTTTTTATTACATTGTTTTCGTAAATTGTTTAATTTGTCTAAACTTTCTTGTTCGTCATTGTTTCGATATATGATGCAAATTTTTTTATTTTTTCTTATTAAATTAAAATTTAAGGAGCGTGTGTTTTCTATATATAAATAATAATAATTCTTTATAATAAACATAAATGGATTCAATAATTGATAGATTTGAAAATATAAAATCTCTTATTAATAATAGCAATGTAAAGATAGTTGCTGTCAGTAAAACTTTTTCACACGAGTTTATTAGACCGCTAGTTGACTATGGACACCTGCATTTTGGTGAAAACAAGGTCCAGGAAGCTCAGTCAAAGTGGAGTGATGTAAAAAAAAAAAATCCAGATATAAATCTTCACATGATAGGTAAATTACAATCAAATAAGGCAAAAGCAGCTATAAAATTATTCGATTATATTCACTCTTTAGATAACCAAAAATTAGCCGAAACTCTTTCCAGGTGTGAAAATTCAATGAATAAAAAACTTCAATATTTTATTCAGATTAATATTGGTAAAGAAAAACAAAAAACGGGAATAAGCATAGATTTACTAGATGATTTTTTTTATTATTGCTCTAAAGAATTAAAAATGAACATTATTGGATTAATGGCAATACCCCCGAACGATGGAAAAGAAAACATATATTTTAAAAATTTAATGGAACTAAATAAATCACTTGGTTTAAAAGAACTAAGTATTGGCATGTCTACAGACTATAAAACAGCTTTAAATTTTGGTGCAACTTTTGTAAGAATAGGCACTTCCATATTTGGTAATAGAATTTAATTTATTATTAATTTTGTTCTTTTATCTATTATACTAATTAATAAAATCATATTTTTTTTCGATATAGCAATGCAGCCTTTGGTTGGAGCATAATTTTTTCTAGCAATATGTAAGAAAATTGCACTACCTTTATTTTTAATAACAGGGTTTAAGTTATGATTAATAATTATGATTATATCATAAATGTCTTTATCTAACCAAAGTTTTTCAGCACCATAATTAAACGGAAATTTAATTAATTTATTGTATTGATTTGAATTTATATCTTCGCACCAACCCATATTTTTTTTTATAATATCTTTCTTTAGCGCAGATTTTATCTCTGGTACTTTGTCTTTTCTATAAAGCATTGATTTAAAACTAAAAGTGCCCTTTGGTGTTTTGTTATCACCTTCTATTTTTTTTGATGTAATTCCCCTTTTACCTATTGCACATTTTATCTTATACTTATTAAAGTATAAAAATTTATTTTTTAATTCTATGTTCATATAATATGCAAAATAATTTACTTATTTTTGGTAGAAAAAACTTTAACAATTCTTTGGATGAAATTAAAGAATATTTAGACTTTTCAATAGTTTTTTATAATGGTGACTATTATGATAAAAACACACTTTCTACTGTTAATGCTGTATTAGTTGATTGTGATGTCTGTAGTGATTTAAAAGTATTAGATTTTATAAATAATATAAATACCAAACCTCTTTTACTTATTGAAGGATCGTCAGTTTTCAATAAATGTAAACATACTGATAGAATTTATTTTCCTTTTATTTTATCTGATTTAAATAAAAAAATTATAAATTTAATAAGTACGACAAAATTTAATAAAAATTCTTCAATCAAAATTAAAGATTACACAATTGATAAAAATGAAAAAAAAATAAGGAAAAAAAATTTGTCAATTGTTATTACTGAAAGAGAAATTCAACTTATTGAGTTGTTGTTTAATGAAAAAAAACCATTACCCAAAAATATTATATTAAAAAAAATTTGGAAATATTCAGATTACGCAGATACACACACCGTTGAAACACACATTTATAGACTTAGAAAAAAAATATTAATTAAATTTAAGGACGACAATTTTATAATTAATTCAAAGACGGGTTATACTATTTGAAAAAAAGAAACAAAATAGCACTAGATTTATTTACAAAGAAATACCGAAAACGAGTTATTAAACCCAAGAAAGGTAGAGGTAGTTTTAAAAGAAAAAAAACTAGTTAAGCCTTGCGCCAATTTTCTGGATAATAATAGAAGCCATTTCTGTTCCCTTTTTTAGGCTTTCTCGAACAGATAATTTATTTATATATCCATGTAGAAAACCTGCCGCAAAAAGATCTCCGGCTCCAGTTAAATCAACTACCTTAAGGTTTTCTTGGCTCTTACACTCTACAACTTCTGAGCCACTAATTGCCATACTGCCTTTATCTGATCTGGTTATTACTAATAATTTATTTAGTTCTTTTCCAAATGCCATTACTTCTGAAAAATTTTTAGCATTGATTAATTCCATTATTTCTTGTTCATTAGCGAATGTTATATCAAGTTTATTTTTTACTAAATCGTGGAAACTTTTTTTATGTCTATCTACGCAAAATTTATCAGAAAGAGACATGGCAGATTTATTTGCAAGCGACAAAGTTTTATTAAAAGCTGATTTGGGCTCTCCTTCATCCCATAAGTAACCTTCTAAAAAAACCAACTCACTTTGTTTAACAAAATTTTCATCAATATCATCGGCTTTAATTTTTCCTGCTATTCCTAGAAATGTACACATTGTTCTTTCTGAATCAGGTGTAATTAAAATCAAGCAAGTACCAGTAGGTATATTTTCGAACTTTTTGTTATAACAATATTTAACATTTTCATTTGTTAGGCTTTTTTCATAATCGTTACCAAGTTTATCATCATTAACTTTTCCTATGAAGGAAACCTTATTTTTAAGTTGTGACAGTCCTACAATAGAGTTAGCAACGGATCCTCCAGCAATAGTTCTTTCAATATTTAAGCTTGATAGTAATTGTTTAAATTCTTTTTCATCTACTAGTTTCATGGTGCTTTTTGTTAGTTTATTTTTAGTCAAATAATCTTCATCGACCTTACAAATTACATCCACGATTGCGTTTCCTATCCCTAAAATTTTCATATTATTTTTTTACTAAGTTTTTATTGTTTTAACAGGTTTTTTTCTATTGGGACAACAAGTTGTACAAATTTTGCAATTTATACCATAACAATCTCTAGCCTTGCAGTATTGCCTTCCATAATAAATCATTTGGAGATGAAGCTTATTCCAAGACCTTTTAGGAAATAGTTTTTTTAAATCTTTTTCAGTTTGAACTACATTTTTACCATTAGTTAATTCCCATCTTTGTGCTAATCGGTGAATATGAGTATCTACAGGAAAGGCAGCCTGTCCAAATCCTTGAGACATAACTACACTTGCAGTTTTATGACCTACTCCAGGAAGTTTTTCAAGCTCTTTAAAACTTTTAGGCACTTTACCATCATGATTTTCAATTAATTGTTTTGACATTAAATATATACTTTTAGCCTTAACTCTAAAGATCCCTATACTTTTAATAAGTCTTTCAATTTTTTTTCTTCCCAATTTAACAAAATGTTCTGGCTTATTATATTTTGGATATATACTTTTAGTTACATTGTTCACATTAACATCTGTGCATTGAGCAGATAAAAGCACAGAAACTAATAATGTAAATTTATTAGTATGTTTGAGAGGAATAGAAGTTTTAGGGTAAATTTGATTAAGTATTTTTAGTATTAATTTAGGTCTTTGATTTTCATTCATTATTTTAAATTTATTTAAAATTCAAAACATCTCTCATTGAGTATAGACCTGGTTTTTTACTCATTAACCATTTTGCCGCTGTCAAAGCTCCTTCCGAGTAAAGAGCTCTATCAAATGCTTCATGGTTTAAGGTGATTATTTCTTTATCGCTAGAAAATTTAACCTCATGTTCTCCAATAATCTCACCTTTTCTGAGTGAATTAAAATTTATTTTACTTCCATAAGGAAAGGATTTTTTATTTAAAAATTTTTTACCCATTAATTGATAAAGATCTTTGTTTTTCCCGTCCGATATACC
>Ga0114993_10002477_pt1 | contig 20107 bp, 20 predicted proteins | sample ArcticOcean_MG_C_FD_87042 | JGI IMG/M metagenome (GOLD analysis project Ga0114993, IMG submission 87042) | Marine microbial communities from western Arctic Ocean - ArcticOcean_MG_CB2_150 | ecosystem: Environmental > Aquatic > Marine > Oceanic | place: Arctic Ocean: Canada Basin | collected...
GTGCTAGCTCCGGCCCGTCCGGTCGCTCGGATAGACCGGGTTGACCGCATAATCCTGCGGCTAGCGCTGGCTGAATTGGCGTTTGAAGGGGATGATCAAGTGCCGCCTGCGGTGATCGCCAACGAGGCAGTGGAGATCGCAAAACTCTACGGATCAGAGACTTCACCGCGATTTATTAACGGCGTGCTCGGTACGGTGCTAGGATAATTCGCCGTCGGATCAAGGCGATAAATACTTGACCGCACGCCGGTGCTCGCCAATAGTGTGGGCCCAGCAAACATAGAACAGAACTGATCAATCAGTACATATCGACAACGAACTACTGTTACGGAGGTAACGAATGGCGACGGTTTTCGAGCGGGTGCGAGATATCGCGGCCGACAAACTCAGCGTGGAGCCCGATGACATCCAACTCGAGTCGTCCTTCACTGAAGACCTCGAAGCTGACTCGCTTGACGTTGTCGAGCTGATCATGGCTCTCGAAGAAGAGTTCGGTGGCGACGACACGCCGCTGGAGATATCTGACGAAGACGCCGAGGGCCTGAACACCGTCAAAGATGTCGTTGAATACCTGGGTACCAAAGGCGTCGAGGGCTAACCAGAAAGTCCGACCTCCGTTTAACCGGCGCTTACGCGACGCCGGGCCGGGACATCAGTCCCGGGATGGGGAGGAGTAAACGCCCCGACCGAACAGTACGGGGAGGCCGAGGCTCAGCATGACTGAACCGCCAAACGGTCCAGAACGCGCATCCCCCAAAAGCGCAACAAGGGACGCTAATTCCGCTGCCAGCGACGAGTACATCGGTAGGCTCTCCTCGATCGAGGAGATCGCCGCCGCTGTGCGAAGCTGTACGCGCTGCGGCCTGGTGGAAACTCGGATCAACGCCGTGCCCGGAGAAGGTTCAGACTCTCCGTCGATACTGTTTATCGGCGAAGGGCCGGGGGCCAATGAAGATGAGCAAGGCCGCCCATTTGTAGGACGCGCCGGCAAACTATTGGATGAGCTACTTGGCGCCGTGCCGCTGCTTCGTTCTGACGTCTTCATCACCAACGTCGTCAAGTGCAGGCCGCCGGGGAACCGAGATCCTCTCCCTAAAGAAGTCCGCGCCTGCTGGCCCTATCTGGAAGCCCAGATCAGCCTCCTGAAACCGCACGTCATCGCCACGCTCGGCCGGCATGCGATGAATCGATTTCTGACGAACACCCGCATCTCGGACCAGCACGGCCGGGCGACCGTGTGGCGGGATATCGTCATTTTCCCGCTATACCACCCGGCGGCGGCGTTGCGATCCACCACGCTGCGCCAGACTCTTGAGAACGACATCCGAGGCCTTCCCGCGGCCGTGCTTCAATCGCTTGAGATGAGTGCCACCCGCAGCCAGACCCCTTCAGAAATAGATGTTTCAATCGCTAACGACCCCATTCCGCCGGCTTCCACAGAGCCTTCTGTAGACGACGAGGCCAACAAGAACCGGCTCTTCTAGCGAGACCCCAGGCAGGCCGGACATCTTGGAATGTCCAGGGAATGCCCCGAATCTGGAACTAACAGTTCATATCCGGCGTACGCATAGCCCCTCATACGAGCCGCTATCCCGCACAATAGACGCACTACTGACCACCAACTCAATCCCATCAAAAATAAACGCCCGTACGCCGTGGTGAACATGAACCCAGGGCGAACCCAGTGACCGTCGGGCGCGTACCCCTCAATAACTAGGAGATACATGGCCAACGAAGCGCTGAAAGTCCTCCCGCTAGGCGGGCTGGGCGAAGTCGGCAAAAACATGATGGTCCTCGAGACTGAACAGGACATCGTTGTAATCGACGCCGGAGTCCTGTTCCCGGAAGACGACATGCCGGGCATCGACATCGTTATCCCGAACATCGACTATCTTGTCGAGAACCTTGACCGCGTCAGGGCGATCCTCGTCACCCACGGACATGAAGATCATATCGGCGCGCTGCCGCACATCATGGAAGCGCTGCCGGTACCGATCTACGCGCCGGGAATGGCGATGGCGCTGATCCGCAACAAACTGCGTGAGCGCAGGGTCCTGCGTGAGTCAGATCTGCACCTGGTGAAGGCAGGAGAGATGTTCAAATTCGGGACCACCTTCGAGGCCGAATGGTTCGATGTGTGCCACTCCATCCCGGACGCGATGGGCATCGCACTGCGGACACCGCTCGGCACCGTGATCCACACCGGAGACTTCCGGCTGGATAACGACCCTACCATCGGCGCGCCGACAGATTTTGCACGCATGGCAGAGATCGCCGCAGACGGCGTGTTCCTGCTCATGGCTGACTCTACGTACGCCGAGAACGAGGGCTACTCCGGCTCAGACCGTGAGGTCGCACAGACCCTGCACGACATCATCGGAAATGCCGAGGGCCGGGTGCTGGTCGCGAGCTTCGCTTCTCAGATCTCCCGTATCCAGATGGTCGCGGATGCGGCGGAGGCTCACGGACGCAGACTTGCCATCGTCGGCCGCAGCATGGTCAACAATCTCAAGATTTCACGCGATCTTGGACACCTGAAGATTAAGGACCAGACCCTCATCAGCGCACGGGACGCGCTGGGACTGCCGGACCACCGGGTCATCTACATGAACACCGGCGCACAGGGAGAGCCGCAGTCTGCGCTCGCCCGTATGGCCGCCGGAACGCATAACGACGTCGATATCCGGCTGGGCGATACCGTCATCATCTCGGCCACGCCCATCCCCGGCAACGAGACATCCGTCAGCAACCTGATAAACGATCTTGTTGAGCAGGGTGCGCACGTGGTCACGCACAAAACCCGGAACGTCCACGTTCACGGCCACGCGGCCCGGGAAGAGTTGCGGGCTGTCCACAACCTGCTGCAACCCCGGCACTTTGTGCCGATCCACGGCGAGTACCGGATGCTCCGGGCGCATGTGGACCTGGCGATAGAACACGGCGTCCACCAGGATGATGCATTCCTGCTGCAAGACGGCGACGTGTTGCGCCTGACAGAAGACACGGCCGAGGTTGTGGAGCAGATCCCCGCCGGCCACGTCTTCATCCACGGCCGCGGCGTCTGGGATGAGGGCGGTAACGTGATCGTTGAGCGTCGGCTCCTGGCCCGTGACGGATTCGTAACGATAATTCTGGGTCGTGACTCAAACGGCAAGATCGTCGGGAGGCCGAAGATTGTTTCCAGCGGATTTGTTCACTACTCGGAAGCCGACACGCTTTTCAAAGATGCGATAGATGAGTTGACAGGCGTTCTTGACCAGGAATCCGGTAAATCTCTACAGTGGAACGAGGTCGAGGCCACGGTCAAGAAGACCGTGGGCCGGTTCTTCAGCCAGCGCACACGTCGTCGGCCGACCATCATCCTGGTGGCGTTCGATGTGTGAGATGAAAACTTGCCGAACCGTCGAACGCACAGCGAGGGCCGAACGCGACTGATCACAGCATGACCGCTTCGGGGAGTATCGCTAGGATTGGCGAACCCCGGGGCTATTTACTTGAGGAGGCGCAATGTTAGGCGGAGCTATCCAGACAGTTGGATCGCTGACGCGCCGCCTCACAGTGGGCGGTTACGCGTACAGCGCTATCGGCGTCACCGCCACCTCCAGAAACGCGTACTCGCGATCCGCAGTGATCGTCATCGCCGCCACAGCGATCCTCGCTGTGCTGTTTTTAGGCGACCTGAAATTCCATATTGGATGGTCGGCCGTCCCGCTGTTCCTGTGGGCGGCTGCGGTGATAACCATCCTGAACGTCGCCCCTCAGCTGCTCAAGACCCATTGGCGTTACGCCTTCTCCGTCACCTTCATCGGATTGGCGATCGTCGGCGTACTGGGCTCACTGCAAGTACCCGACTACTTCTCAAGCGGTAGCGAGATAGCGATCAACCAGTCGTACGGCGGGTCGTTCGGTAACTACCTCGCAAGATGGCCGATGGACTGGTCAGACTCCGGCGGAACATCCAGCCAGTTGGCGTTGGCATACTCCCGTGTAGGCGTACTTGTTGCTATCGCCGCCGCCGGATCGCTACCCCGCCACGCCCTGATTACCGCCCGGGGAATATGGACCGGTCTGGTGGCCTTCAGCGTGCTGTTGATCGCCGCCGGAGCCGGTATCGTTTCGAGCATCACAGTCTGGCGTGCCAGCCGTCGTGTGAGCGGGCTGACGGCCGAAGAACTGATGAACGGCGGAGCCGTGGGCACGGAGGCTGATCAAACAGAGCACCCGTCGTTCACCACGGACAAGCCGGAACCGCCACTAGCCGGGAACGTCCGGCCTGACCTTCTTGTAACTCAGGTGGACCCGGCCGCCGAGACGATAGTTGATTCCGATGCACGTGCGATCACGTCGGATGCAGAGATTCTCATTGACGACGAGGAAGACCCGCTCGATCTGGACGACCAAGATGAAGACGGGATTCTCGACGGCGTTCCGGGCCTTCTGGCCCCCATCCTGCCCACGTTCCTCCATGTGCCACCCTTCGCCTGGCCGCTCCCGGACGTCGGCATCCTCAAAACCGCTCCGGCGGGAGGCGTCCCGGAGACCGAGCTCGATGCCACATCTGAACTGATCGTCGAGACACTTGCCGATCACGGCATCGAAGTGTCCATCGGCGATGTCAGGGTCGGTCCCCGTGTGACGATGTACGGCATCGTGCCGGGATGGGGTCGTGGTCGCGGTTCAAAGAAACTCGCTGAAGAACAGGTCCCCGGGAACGAGCGAAGTTCCGGCAGACAGCGCGTCCGTGTGGACAACATCCTGGCGCGTGAGAAAGATCTTGCTCTCTCTCTAGCGTCGCCAAGCCTGCGCTTTGAGGCACCGGTTCCGGGGGCGTCCCTGGTCGGCATCGAGGTACCGAACGCCCGGCCAACGCCCGTCACACTGCGCACCGTGATCGAATCGGACGCGTACGAAGAGTTCATCGCCGAAGCTCCACTTCCCATACCGCTCGGCGTCGGCAGCGGCGGCGAGAACGTGGTCATCGATCTGACACGCATGCCGCACCTGCTGATTGCGGGCGCGACAGGCTCCGGCAAGAGCGTGTGCATGAACACCATCGCCACGGGCTTGCTCATGAGCAGGACACCGGAGCAGGTGCGGATCGTGATGATCGACCCCAAGCGGGTCGAGCTAACGCCGTACACCGGCGTGCCGCATCTCTACGCAGCCCCGGTCGTGGAGGCTGACGTAGCGGTAGGTATTTTGAAGGCGCTTGTCGAGGAGATGACTGACCGCTTCAAGGTGCTGGAGAGCGCAGGCGTCCGCAACATCATCGCCTACAACGACCAGGCGACGACCAAGATGCCGTACCTGGTCCTCATGGTGGACGAGCTCGCCGACCTGATGCTGAGCGCCGCCTCAGAGGTAGAGCGCCTCCTGTGCAGACTGGCGCAGCTCGGCCGTGCCACCGGCATCCACCTGGTCGTCGCCACCCAGCGGCCGTCTGTGGACGTCGTGACGGGCCTCATCAAGGCCAACTTCCCTAGCCGTATTTCGTTCGGCGTAACCTCGCAGATCGACTCCCGGACCATCATCGACGGACCGGGCGCCGAGAAGCTGCTCGGCAAGGGCGACATGCTGTTCCTGCCGATCGACAATCCAAAACCTATGCGTATCCAGGGCGCCTTCCTCGGCGACCCCGAGGTCACGGCCGTTGTCGACTTCTGGAAGTCGGTCAAGGGCCCGAAGATGCCGAGCATCGAACCGGTAACGATGTCCGCCGACACGGGCGACTTTGGCGATGGCGGCCACGACGGTGATTCGCTGTTCGACAAGGCGACAGAGATGTCGACCGCGCACAAAACACTATCGGTCTCATTGCTGCAACGTCGTTTACGTATCGGCTATCCGCGCGCCGCCCGGCTTATGGATGAGCTTGAAGATGCGGGAATCGTGGGGATCGGCGAGCCGGGCAAACCAAGGCCGGTCCTTTAGCGTTTCACTTGTAGACACCCAAACATATTCCCAGATAAATTCCAGAAGAAGCGTCTTACGATACGTCCGCTACGGCGACAGCGGCCGATGCCGTTTTCGGGCAAGCGCGGTAAGCTGGAAGCACGAGGCTGCGCGTGACCAATATCACCCCACTCTTCCCCGGTCAGGATCCGCCTGACAGCACAGATCAACACGAACTTGACCTGGAAGGCGTTCGGAAGACCTGTCTCGCCTGTGGCGGGAGCCTTGTCGACAGCCCTACTTACGACCGCTACCTGGTCTGTCCGCGCTGCCGATTCCACTACACCATGTCTGCCCGAAGGCGCGTGGAAATGCTGGCCGACGCCGGTACTTTCCGTGAGACATCTCGCTGGATCAGATCGCTCGATCCGCTCTCGTTCTCGGCCCGGGTCTCGTACCGGGACAGGCTGCTGCAAGACCAGGACCGGACCGGCCTGACCGAGGCCGTGATAACCGGTGTCTGCACCATCGGCGGCACCCCGGCGATCCTGATAGTCCTGGACTTCGGCTTCCTCGGCGGAAGCATGGGACTCGTGGTTGGCGAAAAAGTGGCCCTCGCACTTCAGCTGGCGGCGCGCAAACGCTACCCGGCCATCGCCGTCATCAACAGCGGCGGGGCGCGTATCCAGGAAGGCATCCTCTCGCTGATGCAGATGGCGAAGACGACCGTCGCCGCCAACGAGATGCACAGGAGGGGCGTGCCGCTCGTCTCCGTCCTTGGAGACCCGGCGACCGGCCAGGTGTACGCATCCTTCGGCACGCAGGCGGACCTGATATTCGCAGAGCCCGGCGCACACGTCGGCTTCGCCCCGTTCCGTGCGATCAAAGAAGAGATGGGCGGAACCACAACAACCGGACAGCACACCGCCGAGATTCATTTCCGCCACGGAATGCTGGATGGAGTTGTCGACCGGGAACGTATCAAGCACGTCGTCTCCACCGTACTCGAGCTGCTGAGACCGGAGTTCCGTCTCGCCAAGCGCCGCCGCGGGCGCCCGCCACGGACACGCCCGAGACGCATGGAAGCGTGGGAGATGGTGCAACTCGCCCGTCACCCGGAACGCCCGACGGCGCGCCAATTTATTGACCATGTGTTTGCCAACCTCGTGGAGCTTCATGGCGACCGCCAGTACGCTGACGCCCCCGAGGTGATAACGGGCATCGCACGTCTGGCGGGCCAGTCAGTCATCGTGATCGGACAGAACAAAACGCTGCCAAGCGGCATGATCTCGTCGTCCGATGACGAGACGCTGGAAGGCCTTTCCGCAAGCGGTTCGATCACGCCGGAAGGCTTCGGCAAAGCCCGACGCGCCGTCCGATTTGCGGCCCGGTTTAACCTGCCGATCGTTACTCTCGTGGACACGCCGGGTTCGGCGCTTGATCTGGAGGCGTGGGAACGAGGCCAGGCGCACGCAATATCGCAGACGATATCGACCCTGCTGGACGTCGAGGTCCCGACGATCTCCGTGCTGATCGGGGAGGGCGGGAGTGAAGCGGCGCTCGCGTTCGCCGTGACCGACCGCGTGTTGATGCTCCAGAACGCGATCTACACGCCGATATCTCCAGAGCGGGCGGCGGTGGCGGAGCTGCGCGATTCGGCGGCGGCGGATCAGGTCGTTGGCGCCCTCAGGCTTACGTCTATCGATAGTCGTCGCATGGGGATCATCGACGAGATCGTGCGAGAGCCCGACGGCGGCGCTCATACTGATCCCCTGGAAGCCTCACGCCTTCTCAAACGGGCGCTCATGATCGAGATCACGGAGGTCGTCGAACTGCACCGTCGCACGCTCGTGAGACGCCGTCAGCGCAAGTACCGGAACATCGGCGAGTCCGGCAAGCCGTTCCGTTCAGCCCTCAGACGTGAACTAAGCGTATGGAGAAGCGCGCTAAGCGCCAGCGTGCGGGCGCTTAGATCGGGCAGCGATCCGGGAGCGGAGGCCGCCGCGGAATCCGACGAAGGCCGACCCGGCGAATAAGCCCGTGACGCGACCCCTTCTCCCTGCGGGAGAAGGATGGGATGACAGAAATGAGGGAGAAAGCCTGCAATCCTCAAAATTTAGACCCGTCAAATCACTCGCCAGCTAACGCCCTGTTGGGGCTACAAACCGTTCTATCGCCTCCACCACCCCGTCCTCGTACACATCGCCCACCGTCTCGGTGGCTGCCGCCCGCACCTCATCCGAAGCGCTTCCCATAGCGACCGGAAGCCCGGCCACGCCGAACGCCTCGACATCGTTGAGCGAATCGCCCACGAACACCACGCCGTCCAGCGACACCCCCATGCGCGCCGCCCAGCTTCGCAACCCCGTGCCCTTATCGACCCCTTTGTGGGTGTAGTTCACGTACCAGCGTTTGCCGTCGGCGCCGACCGACAGGATCGCCGTCACCTGCTCCGAAGCGAGCTCAACCGCGGCACGCACAGTCGCTTCCTGGAAGTCCTCCGGCGCGTCCCGGTCATATGTAGAGGCGGCGATTACCGTTATCTGCCACGTCTCGATATCGGCGACGCTGCGCGCCAGATACCAGCCATCGACGGCGAAGAACCGCATCCCTCGGGGGCCGAGCGCTGAAACGATGGACCGTGCGTCCGCCTCATCCAACAGGTGGGCCTCGATAGTCGAGTTATCGACCGGATTCAGGATGCGAGCGCCGTTATCGGATATCTGCGGCGTCGTCAGCCCCAGCTCGCGGGCGTATCGGGCCACATCGGCCGGCTCCCGGCCTGAAGCGATCGCCACCGGCACGTGTTCAGCAGCACGACGCACAGCTTCGATCACGCGCGGGGACAGCGTGTCCTGCGCGTTGATCAACGTCCCGTCCAGGTCTAGGACGAGAGCGCTGGCCTGCCACCCCCTCTTGCGATACGCGCCCTTTATGTCAGCACCTCGAATTGGCCCTCTGGCTCCGTTCCGGACATCACCCGGCGTGCGTTCTGGTACGAGAACACCAGTGCCCGCTCCACCCGCTCCTCGCTGGAACCGGCGAGATGCGGCGTGACCACCACGTTGTCCATCGAGAGCATGGGATTGTCGACCGGCGTCGGCTCCACCTCAAACACGTCCAGCCCGGCTGCACGAATCTGGCCGTCGTTCAGGGCGTCTATCAAATCAGCCTCGTTCTGCACCGGCCCGCGGCACGTGTTGATGAAGATCGCCGACTCCTTCATCAGGGCGAAGGCTTCCGAATTCATCATTCCAAGTGTCTCGGAGAACAAAGGCACGTGGACCGTCACGATGTCGGAGGTCGAAAGCAGCTCCTCAAACCCGACGCGCCGCACCCCGAGCTCCGCCTCGACCCCTGCCGGAATTTTCGCTGTGTCGTGGTAGATCACCTCGGCCGGATCAAACCCACGGACCATCGTCGCAACCAGCCTGCCGATGTTGCCGAGCCCGATGATCCCGATGGTCTTGCCGCCGATCTCGTACACGCCAGACCGCACCGGATTGCGCCACGAGCCGTCACGGACGCCCTCAACCCCGGGCACGAACTTGTGCTGCACCGTCAGCATAAGCCCAAGCGCGTGCTCGGCGACGGAACGCGCGATCTGGGGCGAGTTGTTGGAGACGAAGATGCCCTGTTCACGCACCGCCGGAACGTCAATCTGATCGTACCCGGCGCTCATGAGCTGGAGCATCTTCAGTTTAGGAAGCTGAATCAGCTCCTCGTACGGCATCGCCAGCCCGCCGAGGATCAAGACCTCGGTATCGGCCAGGAGCTCTTTCCGCTCATCCCAGGGAAGCTCGGGATCGATCACCGAAACGTCGAGATCGTCCGGTGCAAGATCTTCAGCAAGCCGCACACGGTCGTTAGGTTCCGAGTAAAAGACGACGCGACTCATCAGGCAGCTCCAGTAATGCGGGCCAGTAGATCAAGATGCGGGCATGAGCGGCCAGAATACCATCGGGTCGAAAATCAGGAGTGTTCCAGAGCAAGATTGCAGACCAGATTGCGTCGCCGTCCCATTTGACCAGCCGCCCCAACGGACTTACGCTTGCGTAACTTATTGATTGGCGCGGATCTCGCATCTGCACTCGGGGAGCTTGGGGAGCCAGGCTGAGAGGGTGGCCGGAACCGCCACCGACCCTGAACCTGATCTGGTTAATGCCAGCGTAGGGAATCTCATCCATGACTCCCAATCCCGGATGTTCGCGTATCCGAAATACAACCCGCACTGCGGGTCACGGGAGCGATTAGATTAGCGACCAACTAACAATCGGCGGCAAGACCTTCACGTCGCGCCTGATGACGGGCACTGGCAAGCACAGGTCTCCCGAAGACCTCGTTGCCTCCGTCCAGGCGTCCGGCACGGAGATCATCACCGTCGCCATTCGACGCCTGAACCTGGACGACCCCAACGAGAAGACGATCCTCGACTATCTCGACTGGGACAAATATCAGATCCTCCCGAACACGGCCGGTTCAACGACTGCGGACGAGGCCGTGTTCACCGCCCAGATCGCTCGTGAAGTCACCGGGTCTGACTGGATCAAGGTTGAGGTGATCCCTGACCCCAAGTATCTGCTCCCGGACCCGATAGGCACGCTAGAGGCCTCCGAGCGGTTGGTCAAAGACGGCTTCACAGTTCTGCCGTACATCGGCGCAGACCCGGTCCTGGCCCGCCGCCTGGAAGACATCGGCTGCGCAACAGTCATGCCGCTCGGATCGCCCATCGGCTCCGGATGCGGCGTTCTGACGCTGGACGAGATACAGATCATCATCGAGCAAGCCGGAATCCCGGTCGTTGTAGACGCGGGCCTCGGCACGCCATCAGAAGCGGCGTCCGTGATGGAGGTCGGCGCTGATGCCGTCCTGGTCAACACGGCGATCGCCATGGCGGCAGATCCCGCTCTCATGGGAGAAGGGTTCAATCTGGGCGTGCAGGCCGGTCGAATGGCGTACCAGGCGGGCCGCATCCCGGCTAAGGCTTACGCCTCCGCTTCGTCGCCGCTTGAGGGTGTGCCTGAGGCCACCCCGGCAGACTGATCCATGCCTCCGATGCCGCTGCCTGAGCGAGTTCTTTGCCTCGTGACAGCGCTTGATCCGGGTGGGGATTCGGCATCCCTGCTCGGCGCCATAAGCTCCGCCATACGCGGCGGCGTCAACATGGTCCAGGTCAGGGCGCCGGAGCTGGAGCGAACGGACTTCTTCAACCTGGCGGCCGCTGTGATGGAGACTGTCGGCGACGATGCTCTGGTTGTGATCAACAACCGTGTCGATGTGGCGCTTGCTGTCGATGCCGGCGGCGTACAACTGGGGGAGCGTGGCCCGGCCGTGAAGGCCGCACGACGCGTTGGCGGGGACGACTGGCTGATAGGCCGGTCGGTGCATTCACTGGAAGGCTCGCTCAAGGCGGAAACGGATCTTGCCGACTATCTTCTGCTTGGGACGCTCTATGAAACGGCATCACACTCGGGCCAACCGGGTGTGGGGATCGACCTGATCAGTGAAGTCGCGGCATCGGTGCAGTTACCGATCATCGGGATCGGTGGCATTAACCCCGAGTGGGCGGCCGACGTTATGTCTGCGGGCGCAAGGGGAGTCGCTGTGATCGGCGCTATTCTTGGCTCAGACGACCCGGAACGAGCGGCGGCCAATCTCAGAACGGCGATCGAAGAAGCGGTACAAGATCGGGCCCCTCGAAATTCAGAGGGCAATCAGAGGACGAGGTGACGATAAACGGGAACGAGACCGAGTTAGACGGTCCGACCGGCCTGAACGCTTATCTCGAATCCAGGGACTTCGCAGAACGCAAGGTCGCGATCCCAGTTAACGGCGTGATAGTCCGGCGGCCGGAATACGATTCGATCGTCATTCAAGAAGGTGATCGGTTGGAAATAGTACGCCCAGCCGGCGGCGGCTAAGGCCCCAGTGGGGCCGTTATGCCGTGCCCGGCTGGGTTTGCCGTTTTTCTAGCCGGTAGGCGTCTGATCTACGTTCAGCGGATTTGTGGGCAATAGGTTGCCGACTTGCATGTCCGACGGTGAGTCCGTGCATCACCTCGTCCAGCCACGGATCGAGCCCTCGTACAAGAAGTCCCTAAAAATAGCCGCCCTGCCGGGCCCCGGCAGGGTTAGAGGGCTTTTAGTACTGCTGTTGCCATCACCGCCCACAACATCACGACCGAGATCATTAGTACCGGGAACACGACCCGTTTCAGCGCGCGGTCAGATTCATGTTGCTGCAACTGGTGATTCCTTTGTCCGTGGTGACTGAGTGAGTCGGGTGATTGCTGGAAGAAGTGGACAGTTATCGCTTTTGATGTCGGCGGGTCCACAACAGCAACACTACCGACACTCCGGGCGCTCAGTATGCCGGTCCACCGGTGAAAGTAGTGCGGGACGGCCCGATTCTGCTGATTGCGACCGCGTGCCATACGCGCCGACCCCCCCCGACTTACCTATGCATCGTAGTTACACCCTGTGATTTCGGTGTCGAAACCAGTCCAGAGAGCGGCGTTACACTACCGGGCCTGTATCCATATGAACGAGGGCCACCTCGATCCATACTCAGCGGAGCGAAATTTGGCACGACACACCCGACTTGAAGTCCTGAACAGTGTGCATGAGGCCGGCGTGGTGCCGATCTTCTACAACGCCGATTTCGATAATGCGAGATCGATAGTCCTTGCCTGCCGGAAGGGCGGTATTTGTGCCATCGAGTTCACCAACCGTGGCGATCACGCCTGGGAGGTGTTCTCGGAGTTGGACCGCTGGGCCGCCTCCGATGCGCCGGACGTGATCCTGGGCGCCGGGTCTGTGATGGATGCCCCTACCGCGGCGCTCTACATAGCGAACGGCGCAAACTTCATCGTCAGCCCAGCGACCGACGACCACACGGCGAGGCTCTGCAACCGGCGCAAGATCGCCTATATGCCGGGATGTGGCACCGTCAGCGAAATCGCACACGCCGAAGAGCTTGGATGCGAAATCGTGAAGCTGTTCCCGGGCGACTCGGTCGGTGGCCCTGCGTTCGTTAAAGCGACGCGCGCACCAATGCCGTGGTCGTCGATAATGCCGGCCGGCGGGGTGGATCGCTCACGTGATTCCTTGAAAGCCTGGTTCGACGCCGGTGTCCCCGCAGTCGGCATGGGCTCGGCCCTCGTTTCTTCAGACATCGTCACCGAGAAAGCGTGGGACACACTTTCGGAGCGCTGCCGTGGGTTGCTCGACACCATCAAGGAACTGCGCAGGCGATAGCCGTAGACGCCGGGCTTAATCAAGCCAAATAAACAAGGAGCTTCTCATGGCACTGGACCCGAAGGTCATGGATTTCGTATCCGAGAACCACAAGGCTGTTCTGAGTACATTTCGTCGTGATGGCGCCACCCAGATGAGCATCGTCTCGACCGGGCCGTACAAAGACGGGGTGGCGTTCTCTTCCACCGAGGATCGGGCGAAGCTCCGCAATCTGGAATGTGATCCCCGTTGCTCACTTCTCGTGTCCAAAGACAACTGGTGGGGTTACGTGGTGCTGGAAGGGCGGGCGCAGATCATCTCGTCAAAGACCGCCACTCCTGACGAACTCCGTGATGCGATGCGAGACGTGTACCGGGCCGCCGCCGGCAAAGAACACCCGGACTGGGACGAGTACGACGAGGCGATGGTGAAGGAAAACCGGGCCACGGTCGTAGTCATTCCTGACAAAGTGTACGGTACGGCACTCTAGCCACGGCCAAACCTTTAAACCCACCCGGCCTTCAACATGACGTGGCCGTATTCAATGGAGACGATGCACCGGCATGGCCCATAGTTTTGTGACGATCGGCGAAGTCCTTCTCCGCCTGACCACACCGCGGAGTGAACGGCTGACCCAGGCCCGCCAGTTTGACGCCATCTACGGCGGTACCGAGTGCAATGTGGCGGTCGCTCTCGAACAGTTCGGGGTCGAACCGGCGCTGATCTCCAGAATCCCTGACAACGACATCGGGCAGGCGTGCGTGAACTACATCCGGCAGTACGGCGTGGACGTCTCGCGAGTGGTTCGGAGCGGTGATCGTCTTGGCCTTTACTACCTCGAGATCGGCGCATCGGTACGGCCCTCAGCCGTGGTGTACGACCGCGCGCTGTCGGCGATGTCCGAGATCGAGCCGGGGATGGTGGACTGGCCCGCTGCGCTCGCTGGACGCGACTGGTTCCACTTCTCAGGTATCACATGCGCCATCTCCGAGAAAGCGACCGCAACGGTGGCCGCCGGCTGCGAAGCGGCGAAGGCTGCGGGCATGATCGTCAGCACCGATTTCAACTACCGGAGCGCACTGTGGAGCCCGGAGGAGGCGGCAAAACGACTGGATCCCCTTATGCAGTACGTGGATGTCGCTATCGGGAGCGCTCGTGACCCGATCCTCGGCATCATGCTGGGGATGGACGGCAACATCGAGCCCGACGACCGAAACACTGACGCGTACCGTCCGTTCGTGGAGAAGGCCGTCTCGAAGTACGGGTTCGACAAGATGGCCCTGACAGTTCGAGATATTCACTCAAGCGACCACAACTCATGGCAGGGCGTGTACTTCGATGGGTCTGAGATCGCCCTGAGCCGTCGCCACGAGCTTGAGATCGTGGACCGCGTGGGCGGCGGAGACGGTTTCGCAGCTGGGGCGGTCTGGGGCGTAATGAACGGCTGGGATGCGCAGCAGGTCGCAGATTTTGCGGCGGCGTCCGGGGCGATAGCCCACACAATCCACGGCGACTTCAATCTGGCATCCGAGGCCGAAGTGCTAGCGGCAGCCTCAGGCGGCGCTGACGTCAAGCGTTAATCGCCCGATACCCGGGTAAACCCCTGGTCCGTCGCCTGTATGAGGCGGTACCCGATTCCCGGCTCCGTGATGATGTAGCGCGGACGGGACGGATCCTTCTCCAGTTTGCGGCGTAACTGCTTCACAAACGTCCTCAGGTACTCGGTCTCGTCGCCGTACTCAGGGCCCCACACCGCTTGTAGCAACTCACGATGTGTAAGTACCTTACCCGCATCAGTGACGAGCGTTCGCAGCAGGCCATATTCCGTTCTCGTCAGTCGAACAGCCGATTCATCCCCGCGGCCAGGGCCACCGCGGATTGGGCTACATCGGACCCAGCCAGGGGGAGCAGTATCGGTCGGTACGCTCTATTGAATCTAACCTCTCTCTTTATTCAAATCCGGATTCAGCCGACGGACTTCTCCGGCCGAATTATCGATACTTCCATCCTCCATTCACGCCCCTTTCACGAATTCTGGATGGTGGGTATCCCATCGTGAAAGACACATGAGGGTATCGGTTAGCCGACGGGGGCAGGGGTGCGTTCGCCCCCACTTCACGATCCGAGATTCCAGCAACGGCGATTTCGTGGCATTGCCACTCGTCGTACCGGCCCATCGTTGAGAAGCTGTATACATCAGGCATGAGGACCGGCTTCGGCGGGATAGATTTATCTGCTCCTCCGATGCTCACATCCGCATCGACGTAATGCGGGAGGAATACGTGAGATGAACGTACGAACTGTAGAACAGGAACAGGCGACACGAGCGCCGCTAAGCATCGCGACTTATGCAGCGATCGTCGCCACGCTCTTAATAATGGTGTTGAGCGCTGTCACGTTCGCCGTGAGCTCCGGCGAGGAAACCGCACGGGCCACGTACGATCCCAGCGTCAGCGTCGTGGGATTTGCTAACTCCGACTAGGGGTGACGTACAGCCCACGGTGTTTGCCATGATCCGCTCGGCTCATTTCTGAGCCAGATGGTCAGGGCGTCCCGAGCCGGGGAGATCTGACGAGAATCCAGTCTTTGCGTGAATATTCGGTCTATCGGCACCGGGTACTACACCCACCCGGACCGCCGTTCGGATCGGTCGCTTTGACGGGAGACGCCAGACTCATACAGGACACTCTGTTCGACGCTCATTCACCCACACGGTGCCATCACCCCGGCGTCATTGAGCTGAACGGAAGTTACAGGACCTTGACGGCTTCGCCGAGATTACACCCCGTCCCGACGCTCACCCAGCTGTTGTTCTGAAGTCCTTCACATGCGGTTCGAGGGGAACCACTGGCCTCACCCGAGGCGATCACCGATCTTAAGCCCGGTCGCAGATGCGAATTCTGCGGCCGGTTCTTTTTTTGCCCCGCGGCGTTGCACACGTTTGATCATCACAGTGCCGTCGCCGGTGGCGATCTCAAAACCCTGTTCTCCTGACGAGATGACGGTGCCGGGCGCTACATCCGGATCAACGGACTCGCCGAGGCCGGAATCAAATATCCGCAGCCTCTCGTCGTCGTGGGTCGTGCTTGCGCCGGGCTGGGGGTTGCAGCCGCGTATCAGGTTGTAGATCTGCAGGGCAGGCAGGGACCAGTCGATCCGGCTGTCCTTCGCTTTAGCCCAGCTCTCGTAAGTCGATTTTGACTCGTCTTGGACTATCTTCGGAGCGTTCCCGTCCCGGACGAGCTCTATCGATTCCATCATCGCCTCTACACCCATCGGGTACAGGTGGTTGAAGTAGACGGACCCGAGCGTGTCATCTGGCCCGATCTCGACTTCTTTCTGGAGAAGCACCGGCCCCGTGTCCAGGCCCTCGTCCGGCCAGAAGATCGTCAGACCGGTCCGGTTCTCGCCCATGATGATCGGCCAGTTGATGGAGCTCGGGCCACGATGCAGCGGGAGTAGCGATGGATGGTACTGGATGGTGCCGTGGGTCGGCCCGTTGATCATCTCCATCGGCACGATGTCCGTCACATACGCCATGACGCATAGATCAGGCGACAACCCGTTGAACTGCTCGATGGCCTCATCACTGCGGAATCGCCCGGGCTGGAACACCGGGATGTCGTGCTCAACGGCTCCGGCCTTGAGCGGGTCTTCCCGCCGGCCTTCCTGGTCAGGAGAGCAGAAGACCCCTACGACCTCGTCCTTGCCCGCTTTGAGGATGGCGTCCAATACCGATTGACCGAACGCCTGCTGACCGATTAGCACGATGCGCATCTGATGAAATTCTCCGGCAATTCTTGCGGTGTTCAGAAGTGGTGCGAGTTCCGGCCAGCTTGTTGATTTGCGCCAGTGCCGACAGGAATGAGGCGATTCTAGCGCGCGGAAGCGTTGCGCACAGACTTGCCCGGATTACCTGGCCGGATATCTCGGGCCTAGGTGCGCTCTGGGCGATATGTGGTCGTCCACCTGATCTGAACTACTGGACGGTTACGGTTGCCTGCATGAAGGGGTGGATCGTGCAGAAATACGGGAACGTTCCCGGCGTGTTGAACGATCGCTGGTACGACTGACCGATGCCGAAGCCCCCGCTATCAAATTCGCCTGTCAGCGCGCCCGGCCCGCCGGAGGTCACGGTATGGGGAGCGGAATCCTGGTTGGTCCAGGTGATCGTGGTCCCGGCGGTGACGGTGATGTTGGAGAGTGCGAACCCGACGATATCGGACGCCAGCATGGAGGGTGGCGGGGGCGTAGGAGTCGCAGTCGGTGGCGGTGTGGGCGTGGCGGTTGATGCGGGAGAAGGCGTTGCAGTTGGTTCGATAGGCGCTGGCGTCCCTGCGGGACCGGGCGGCGAGCCTGCGGGGGCGGGTGTTGGGGTCGGCTCGGACACCGCTGTAGATGTTGCCGCGGGACCCGGGGGTGAAACTGGAGCAGGAGTTGGTGTGACTGGCTCAGAAGGTTCAGGTGCCGGCGCGATCGTCGCTTGTGCGACCGATGTCGAGGCCACGCTGGGGTCTGGTGTGGTTTCCGGTTCGGACGTGGTCGTAACGGAAGCATCTCCCGCTGTGGTGTGCGGTACGAGGTTCAGATCGAGGGCAGCAGAGGGAGTTGCGATCGCTGTCGCTGCCGCTGCAGGCTGGCTTGTGGGTACGGACGCTGGTGTGGCAGACGCTACATCTTCGGCCAGGCCAGGGTCCGACTCCGAACTACATGCTGCTGCAGCGAGCGCAATCAAAGACAACGCCGTCACAAATGCGACCTGTCCCGGTCGAATACTCAGGCGCATCGATACCTCGCTAATCATCACAGGGACACCTCACTCTTTACGGCTTCCGCCTTCCACTGCCACAACTTACGGTACAAATCCGATATGTGATCTCTCGTTCGTCGTAAAGTGATTGCGTGAATCTACAACCGAGCGATAAACCCATCGAACCAGCTCAGGATACCGAACCCGGCCCCAATGATTTTCTGGGATGGTTCCAACGCGGCCTGAAATATGCACAGCTCGGATTCCCGGACCGGGCGGCGGAATCGTTTGAGCAGGCTGAACAGATCAAGCCGGAAGACGCGACGCTCCAGTTCAACTTGGGCACCGCCTACCTGACCCTGGGCAACTTTGTGCAGGCCGTGACTAATCTGGACAGGGCGATAAAGCTGGACCCAAATAACTCGGACGCGTACGGCAATCGCGCCGTTGCGCACGCGGCGTTAGGTCAGGAAGACCTCGTGGCCGCTGACGTGGAACTCGCAGTCTCGCTCGGCGCGCCACCCGATGGCATCGAAACCATACTTACCTACGTCCGGGAGCGCGTAAACCCGGACCAGGACTAACCCCAATGGGGTGTTTATTTTTTGGTTCAGGGACATACGGTATATGCCCGGTGGATTTAACTGCCCGGTAGATTTAATTGGAGGTACCGATGACTGGCCGATCACTACTTACCGACGATCAGGTCTCGGAACGGCTCGGCGCTGTCTCGGGATGGTCACGGGTTGACGACAGCATCACGAAGACGTTTGAGGCGCCGTCGTTCCTGGAAGGCATCGCCTTCGTCCAGAGTGTCGCCGAGATCGCCGAATCAAGGGATCATCACCCGGATATCGACATCCGATACACCAACGTGACGTTCACGCTTTCGACCCACGACATGGGCGGACTGACGGGCCTGGATTTCGAGGTCGCGGAAGCGATAAACGCCCTTTAAACAGGGGGCTGATCCCAGTCCGGATACGCGGTCTCAAGCTCTCGCAACCTCATGTAGTCACGCAACGTAGCGAACGCAGCGCGTGCGGCCGTCGCTTTCCGCTGAGACGGCTCGAACCGCATCGCCTCCGCCAGGTGCTCCGCCAGGAAGTGCGCCTCGGCGCGTGACACTGGCTGAAACTCGTCGTGCCGGAGAATCGTCTCTATTTCGACATCCTCGTTCAGTAGACGAGCGGCGGCCCGGCCGGCTGCGAGATCGGCGCGATCAAACACCAACCCGGACTCGTCTCGCCCCGGGCGAAGAATATCGGCCTCGATCAATCGAGCGAGCACATCGCGGTCAAGCCCGGTCTCTTCAAGGTAGTCCGTAAGACCGACAGGTCCGCGTGCCGTTCGTGTGGGCGTGCCGGACAGGCCGAGTTCAGCTGCGGGGTTTGGGCTATCAAGGATCCGGGCGATAACGGCGAGGGGAAGGCCGCGATCTTGAAAGTCCTTGATGCGGGCGATCCGTTCAACCATCTGGGGCGGGTACGAGGCGCGCGTACGTGCCGTCTTGACCGGATGCGGAAGAAGACCCCGGTTTACGTAGAAATTTATGGTCGCAGGGCTGACCCCGGTTTTCCGTGACAGCTCACCGACCGGGATGCCTTTTTCATTCGCCATGTTGTCAAGCGCTCACTTGTCAACTCGTTTGACCAACAGGCTAGCCACTCGCGAACGGAACGTCCAGTGTTCATCATCGACGAATCCGGTACTACCGGGAATATTCAGGTGAGTGGCGCAAACAGGCGTAATTACGCGCTGGCCACCGGGATCAATAGGAATCCAGGTCAGGTAGTGAGCCGTAGACATTTTTAGAAGGCCGACCGGGTTGGTACCGTGCACCGACCCGGGGGCTTGCTTCTTTTTTGTACGGCTCGCCGATCTGGGAGCGGATGTAGGCAACTTGAGTGTTTGCGCAGACTGCCTGAGATCCCGACCTGACATCCGGGGCGCCCGCGCAGGATGACAGGATGTAGACGTTCGATCAGACGCGAACAGTTGATCGGGATTAAGGGCGTCCTGGATTCCCACCTGCGTGGGAATGACGGGTAAAAATTTGTGTAGGGATTGATCAGCATCGACCCGAAAGCGTATTGCCAATACGCCTCTGAGGCGCATCCACGGCACCCCCGCCCCAAGCCCCCAAACACCCCCCCCACTGGGGGCTACGCCGCAGTCCACGACATCCCGCAAACGCCCCCAAACAAAGCCCCCAATGGGGGGGGGGTTA
>Ga0114993_10002482_pt1 | contig 20094 bp, 20 predicted proteins | sample ArcticOcean_MG_C_FD_87042 | JGI IMG/M metagenome (GOLD analysis project Ga0114993, IMG submission 87042) | Marine microbial communities from western Arctic Ocean - ArcticOcean_MG_CB2_150 | ecosystem: Environmental > Aquatic > Marine > Oceanic | place: Arctic Ocean: Canada Basin | collected...
ATATCTATTGTTATGTTTAATATCTATTTAGAAATTCGAAAACATATGGTTGATCCATTGTTCGATTTTCTAAGATCATGATTAAAGTTGTGTCTTCTTCAAATGCAATGAAGTCAACATACAGTTTTCTATCTTTAGCAAGTTCAGATATGCAATTAATACAAATTAGATCTGGATTTTCCTTGTGAGAGTCTGAAATAAATGTTGCCACTTCTATAATTTCATCTAATGATGAATTAAGAGTAACTGGATGCTCTTTTAGATTGAAATTTACAGTATTGCCTTGATGTTCAATTATGACAGGAAGTTTTGTAGTGAAAGTTAGTGATGTGGGACCTATTCTTGCAACTGTAGAGGATGGTTCATATTTTAGTTCTAAATTTTGGAATTCAATTTCAGCTAAACATTTTTCTAAATTAAAATCTACATAGCTAGCAAGTTCAGATTCTATCATTGTTTTAGTTGGTTGATTGAAAGAACCCTGATCATAGTAATATGGAATAAATGCCCATTGCATATCAAAGTGTCTAGTGGGTTTGTTGAAATATCCACCTTGGATTCCTATTTTGATTAAAGCATCTTTTGAACTTATTTCTAGGCAATCTTTTATGAAATTTTGCACATTATTTACTGAGGGCTTTAGGCCTTGTTGATCAAAATATTCTTTTCCTTTATCCTCACTTGTATTTCTTAATAAAACAAATAGGACTATCCCTAATATTATTACAATTGCTAGTATTATTAGGATGGTTACCTGCCCTCTTTTTTGCATTATTAATTAAATGGAATAAGGTATATAAGGGTTATTAGTAGGTATTTTTTACTAAGATCAAATTAACTGGCTATCCTATCATTAGAACAGTATTAAAAAGAAAATTAGTAGGATTTAGATGTAATATTTTCTCTAAATGAATCAGTTTCCATAAATTCAATAACTCCTCTTTTAATCTCTGTTCCCCATCTTCCTGTTAATTCTTTTCTATCCGTAACAAAAGCAGATTTTATTTCATCTTGGCCTCTAGGAGTATATCTTCTCCAGTTTTTATGTTCAAAACCCGTCCAGTTGTCTATTGTATAGTTTGTTACATATTGACTTGCATTATCCCTTTCAACAGATTTGTTTGATTTATTTAGCCAGAAAACGCCTGCTTTTCTGGCATCGTGAAAATCATAAAGTCTTTTTTCAAATTTATCTCCCACCCCTTCAGGTTCGAATCTTAATTTATAGGGCTGAATTTCTAATGTAGTTTCAAAGTATTTAATTGGTATTGGACTTTGACCAGGTCTTTTTATTTCTATATTAAATGGGATTGTTAATATTGGGATGTTTGAAGAAATATGATGTTGTCCAAATTTTTCATCTGCTCTAAAGTTTTCGTAAAAAAACATTAATAGTTGATCTGTTTTTGAAGGGTTTTCTAGATTCATTGTATGTCCAGGAAGATTATCTCTGTATTCAGTTGCAAGTTCATCTAAAAGGTTTCCATAAACTATTCCTGTAACAATTACTTGGTTTTCTATCATGCCTTTAGTTTCTGGATCCTGAAATCCATTTCTTAGCACTATGTCTGTATTGTTTGTTGGAGGATTATGTGTTAATGCATAATATGGAACGTTGGACCTTTTTCCTGAAATAAATTCATCATATTCCTTTTTTGTATTTTCACTTAGACTATCTATGGACCTTTCAGGATTTTCTTTTATTTTTTTAATTTTTTCTGCTACTGTTGGAGCATATGTGAAATCTTCGCTTTTTAATTCATAGGCACATCTATCTTCGGCAGGTATTATTGGAGAAGTAGTTGTATTTTGGGGTTGATTGGTTAATTTTTTTAAGGGGATTGTTTGTTTAATATCAGGTAAGGCTGGTGCAAAGCGAATTTTTGGGGTTTGGGGTTCTTGTTCGCATCCGATAGATAATGGTAGTAGAATTAGAGATGCCGTAGCTAATCTTTGTAGTAGGTTCATAATGGATATTGGGATGAGGAGGTATATAAGGATTTATTTTGTACTAGCCTTATAGGCCTCATATTTATCCCATAAATTATCCCTTGTCAATTTTTTGTTATTAAGTTGGGTATCAATATATTTTTTTACATAACTTCCAGGAAGGGATATTTCATATACCTTTCCTTCTTGGACTATTTTTATGACGCCTGTAAGTGGGACTTTTCTTTCATCAGATATAACTATGATTTTAGTTCCTAATGGGATGTTTTTCCCTTGTGATTTTATTAGTTTATTTGTGAAAGCATAAACTTCTCCAGTTAATCCTGAGCTCTTTGTTCCAGGTAGGTCTAGTTCTTTAATAAAATCGTTTAATCCTTGTCCGAAGCTTTTAGTGGGTATTTCATCAAATTTTGCAGTAGTTACTACCTCAATATTTTTTTGTGCATAACCTACTAATGCATCTGCTAGTCCTTGCTCAGTTGTTATTCCTGCAGTTCTAGCTTCTTCAAAAAATCTTGGTAATTGTGCATTATCTACAGAATAGATATTATCAAATAATTTTATTTCGTTTGGAGATTTAATTCCAAAAAAACTAGAATCTGGTATTATTGGTTCTAATAATCCTCTATCCTCAATATTTGGTTCAGATCCTGCTAGCCCTTCTGTTGAGGCATAGGTTCCGGCAGCTTTGGGATTTGTTAAAATTTCATTATATCCTCCAATTTGGACATATGTGGCATCTTCTATTGAAACCGTGGTTTTTCCTTCTGCCTCAGTTACTTTCATTCCTGAGTTGTCTGTCGTTACTATTTGAGCATTTGCTGCGGGAGGCCCATTCGGTTTTCTATTTAATCCTATTTCGCTTTCTGTTTTCTTTAATATCTTGCCCCCGTTTTTTATAGTGATGCCTTGGCCATCTACAAACATTTTTATCTCATTATCTGGTAAATTTTCTTCTTTTAAATCCAATGTAATATCTTCTCCAACAACAGTTATGTCATTTATATTATTATCATGTGTTATTCTGACAAATTGTTCTGCATTTGTATCATCATTATTGAATAATACATCTGTTACCTTATCTCCAATGTTTAATGTAGTAGAATCAGTATCAATATCTAAATTCTTACCCCTATAATATGAGTCATATTCTATGCTTAATTCTCCCTTGCCTCCTCCCATTGGCTTGAATATTCTATCTTTTATAGTGATTTGTGAATTTCCATCCATTTGAAATTCTCCTTTTTCAGTGATAGTTATTGATGAACCTTCATTTATGTCTAATATCACTTCTTCAGTTAACCCTTCTCTAGCATATTTGAGATCTTCATCTATTTGACCTTTGGCTATTGAAATTGTTCCCTTATCTTTGATTTTATAGATAAATGCTCCTCCCTTGTATTCTATCCCTTCTACATCATTTGGGAGATTTTCTAAATTAACTTTAGCTAATCCATTTTCTGAAGTTACTGTTATCCCATCATCCCCTAATTTTAACCCTTCAAATCCCTCAAATTGTATTCTTTTTCCAGTACTTCTATCTGCAATACTATTAAGCTGAACACTTGTCAGTTCTTCACTTTGACCTATAATTAAAGGTAAAACTAATAGTGTTAGAACTAATAAGATAATTGGGAGATTGGATTGATAAATGGTTTTCATTCTCTTTTAAAATATTAATTGATCTGGTGTTATAAACATATAGGGCTATGTTATAACCATTATGCAGTAACAACAAAATAGAAAGCTTTATATAGTTTATTTGCATTGAAATAGTATGAGAAAAGTGATGAATATATTGGGATCAGTTGCTCTTGCTACAGGTTATGTTGCAGGATCTGCTAGTTTGGATAGTTATGCGCAGGATAGTCCTACTGATGATACTAAGCAGGCTGCAGGTGTTTTGGAAAGTAGATTAGTTGATGTTCCTGATGATAAGAGATTTGATGTTTTTAATAGAGTTTATGATAATGGGGTTATTGCTAAATATGATGATGTTAGTGATGAGGCCTTAGATGGAGAATATGGTGCTGAGTTTATTGAATCCGTTGGAAAATCTAAGAAAATGAGAGGCTTTTTTATTGGTTTTAGTGAGGCTATTGAAGATGCATATGATAATCCTGAATTAGTTATTCGTGCAATGGATGAGTCTGATATAGAATTATATGAAAAGTTTGATGCTACAGAATTTTTGAAAGAGCAAGATAATGATCCTATATTTAGAGAGATGATTGGAGTTACTTCTGATTATAAGTTTTCTCCGGATAATGAATCTGATAGGTTGGCTGCTTTTGTATCAAAATACATTTTTGATGATATGGATACAATAGCAAATGTTTCAGTAAATTTTGCAACCTCATTGGGAAATCTTGTCGGGGAAACTGAAGATGAATTAATTCCTTATAAAATTGATGTAAACTCTCCTAGATTTAAGAGAGCCGCCGATTTTATGACTTCTATAGGTAGAATGTCTAGAAAATAATTATCTTACTAATCCTCTTTTCTGATCTCTTTCGTATCTAGTTTGACCATTTCTACCAAAATATCTTGGAGAATTTTTGGTGAATCTTACAGCACTTTGTGTTGTTTGGGTTCTTTGACCAGTTTGTTGATTTGTGTATTGGTAAGTTCTTTGTTGCTGACCTTCTCTAATTTGAGTACTTCCCCTAGTAATCTGGTTTAATCTACTTGGATCACTTACTATATTTCCTATTTCAGTTCTAGAATTATGAACATCAATAGTGCCTGGATGGAAAGCTCTAGTTCCAGTATTGTCATAAATAATATTTCCTGATTTTATTCCTACAGTTTCCATTAATAATGGTAATGCAGCTTGAACAAGGGGTGCGATATCAGGATTTAAAAATTTAGTTTCCCCATCAATTGTTAATGTATATAATCCTGATCCTCCATCATAAGTTATTCTTCTTATGTCTCCATTTTGTTTAGAAATCCTATCTCTAATAAAATCAACAGTTGCAATGGTTTCATCAATAATTTTATTTCTTATTTGGATAAGTGTTTGTCCATCATTAATTAGTTTAGTTATTCCACGATTTAGTTCTGAATTGGGAGTTTCTTCAATTGAATATTCAGCAATTTTTTTTACATCATTGAATAGTCTAGTTAAAGCAGGATTTGTTGAAGGATCTGATCCAGATGAAATTGGCATATTTTTCTGAGATTCAAGTTCAGTTTTTAAGGTTTGTAGTTGTGGAAGGCCCTTATTTAACAGATTAGATCTTTTTTCATCAAATGCTTTTTGAGTTATCGAAGAACTAACTCTCCCATCTCCACCATAGAATGATTGTGAATTTAGATCGATTGACATCTCGTAATCTGAAGTAGCTAATTTAGCAAAGAACTTTAATTTATCTTCAGGATCTGCACTATTATATAGTTGGTTTAATCTTTGTTGATCTTCAGGATTTACAGATAATTCTGTTTGACCAGCATAAATTAGACTTCCCGTTGCCCTTAGTGCCACGTCAGTTGCAAATTTCTTTTCAAGATAAAATAGATCAAAGAAGTTTCTTTGTTCAGGAGTATATTTCTCTTCAATTCCCTGAAGAAGTTCTCCCCTACTCACAGTATCATAATATCTAGTATTCCCAAAAATTACATTATTTTTCCCTTGCCTTGTAACAATTGTTCTTCCAAACTGGTTTTTAGTAATTTTAAAATCATTTGTTCCATGATCACTATGTATATCATTTATTGTAAATGCTTTTGAATTTGTATCTGAAATTCCTAATTTTCCAATAGATAATCCTATCGGAGACCCCTCTATTAGTAGATCATTATTATATACTTCCCCCCCATTTACTTTTAATTCTGCTAAACTTCCTCCAAGCTGGGTAGTCATAAACCCTCTTTCATATCTTGATAATTCTGGAGAATCCCTTATAGATTCTTCAGAAATTATTGCGTTTTCAAAGGTGTTTATTTTTGCAACAAGTTCTTTTCCTAATTGTTTAGCTAAATCAATGTCCCTTTCATTAAATGCCTTTTGAGCAATTTCAGAAATTTCCCCCAGTGCTATTTCATATCCTGGATTTTTTAAAATTGTGCTTAGGGCATCTAATTGTTCACTAGTAAATCTTGAAGAAGAAGGATCGTTAGATAGGATTTCTCTTGCTGGATTGATGAATGACTCTTCAAAAACTGCAGCAGATATATCTTTAAGATTACCTAATGCAAACCCATTCAATATAAAGTTATTACTTTGACTATTTTTCTTATAACTTTCAATCAAAGGTCCAATGCCATCTACTTTTTCTTTCATTAATTTAACTGCTTCAGTATCAAATTTACCTTCTTTAATATCTTTTAATCCCTGTAAATATTTTATGTTACCATTTTTAAAACTTTCAGCTAGAATTGGTGTAAAATCATCGAAAAATGTTCTTCCTTTAGCATTTTGTAATAAGAATCCTTTTTGTCCGTCTTTTCCTTCAAAATTAGGATCATATACTAATATATTTTGATCTGGCAGTTTGCCATCATTTAATTTTAAAAATTCATCAAATTTTTCTTTTGACTCTATATACTGGGTATCTTTTCCAGTGAAGAATTGATGACTATCTTTTTTTAAATATGAATTTGAAAGTTGATCTATGCTTCCATCTTCATTGAATGTAACTGAGGCAGTATTTAGTATCTCTATAGGTTCTCCCTTATTATCTTTTCCTGGTTTTCTATAACTACTTATCACTTCTCCATTAGAGGTTGTAAATTGTGCGAATTCATTATCTTTATCATCTGCAAATCCCATTGATATTTTAGTTTTATCTTTTGTTGCATCAATTGTTAAATGGCCATCTCCATTCCATCTTCCGGTAAGGGGATCATTATCATCTGGGAGTCTATCTTCATTTAATCTAATTAGTTTATTTGTATCTGGATCGAAGAAATACCCTCTTTGATTATCTCCTACCTTTAATGTAGCAGATCCAGTCTTCTTTTTTATTGTTAATATATGCCCGTCTGTTGTTTTTTCATATGTCATATCTGTTATTGGGTTCTCTGGATGCGCTTTATTATATAATTCTAAATCACTTCCTTGGAAATATACTTTTGAATTTCCAAATACGCTACCAGATCCTGGTTTTGTGTTTTCATTGAAGCCTGACATTTTTACATTTCCATACTCTGTACCAAACTTCCCCATAATGTTGTCTCTTTGAGCTGGATCTAAATTATCCCAGATTTCTTGTGTAACTGATTGTGATTTCTCAGCTTCCCAATTTCTCCAGAAATCTGAATCTATTTCATCAATCATTTGTTTTTGTTGATCTGGGGTAAGTGTTTGAATGTTTTTATGTAATGTAGAAATGTCTTTATTATCTTTGAATTTATCTAATTCAGTTTTGAATTCTGGCTCAGTTAGGGGGGTAGGTTCTTGATTTTGAGATAAAATCAAGGTAACTGAAAGTAGAAGTATTATACTCAGGATTGAAAATATTTTTTTGTATATCATTGTGGTGGAAGAGCTGATTGTTTAATATTTGATAGAGATCCTTCCTGATTATTAATTCCATAATTGACTTCTTGAACATATACTTCCTTGTCATGAACTTCTAAAAAAGTAAAGGCAGAAGGATAACTTTCTTTTTCATTTGGATACATATTCACTATGATTATTCCTTCTTGAAAATTAGCTATGTCTATTAATAGGTCATATCTATCTGAGATATCTGTAATGCAATCAAGACAGATTGTAGAATCACTTCCTAATGAATAGTATTTTGAAGCAAGTATTAGATTATTTAATTTAGAATTAATTTCTGTTTCTTTGAATTCAGAATTAATTGTGTTTTCCTTGTTTGATACTGTTAAATCTCCTGAAGTAATAAAGTTTACAGTATTCTCATTAATTTGTGTAGTTGTTATAAGATTATTTGGAGTTATTTCTAGTGTAGGGTATCTTTCTTTGGTTTGTGCTATGCAAATTGGTAAGTTTTCATCAATAATTAAGGATAATTCATATTCAATTATTTCATTAGTGGGTAAATTGACATCTCCATTAAAATTATATATAGGGAAAAATAATCCTATTTCACTAACATAGGGGCCTAATGGTTCCTTGGAATACCCTCCTTGAGCACCAATAAAATCTAATGAGTCTCTATGAATTTGTTTAAAACATTCTTGAGTAAGGGATTGAGCATCTTTTGCATTTTTATCAAACTCAGAACTTCCAAGTGGATTGATATTCTCTACAGAGAAAAATATAAATAAAATTACTATTGCTACAAGGATCCCTAAAATTATAAATATGCTTGTCTGCCCCTTCTTATTCATATTTACATTTAGTTTAGAATGTATTTAAGCCTTAGCCTACCCTTTTTTGGTAATCTATATAGATAATCTTTGTAAGGCAGATTAGGTGTTATTCTTAAGAGATAATAAAATATTTTACTGGTATTTATTTAGAAATTGAAATATATATGGATCTTGATTCTCATATGATTTAGAAATTACAACTAGGGTGGTAGCTTCTTCCTCAGACTCTAGGAAATCTACAAACATATCTCTATCACTTGCCATTTGTGTAATGCAACTAATGCAAATGTTTTCTGGATCTTCTTTATGGGTCTGTGTTATAAAAGTTGCAATTTCAAATGCATCGTTTAATGGGCTATTAATTTCAATAGGATGGTTTTCAAGCTTAATTGTTTCTGTTAACTCTTCTTTAGAAATTGTAATTGATAAGTCTGTAGTGAATGAAATTGAATCTTGGTTGATTTTTGCTGAAGAATCTGAAGTTTTATAGCTTAGGGAAAGCTCGTTATTATTTATCTGGTTTAGGCAGAAATCTATATTCTCATCTAGATATAATGCTAATTCTGATTCAATTTTTTCTTTACTAGGTTGTAGTGTGGATTGATCATAATAATAGGGTATGAATGCTAAACCAATGTCTTCAAATTTTGGAGGTGCATTGTAATATCCGCCTTGTATACCTATTACTACGTTTGCATCTTCTGAAATAGATTTAATGCATTCTAGAATTTGAGATTCAATTATTGTAGCCTGAGACGTTGCACCTATTTTTGAGAAAGCATTTTCTAGGTTTAAGGAGGAGGATTCCTTGTTTAGAAAAGAGAAAATAAGAATCCCTACAATTACAACTACTGCTAGAATAATTAGAATAGTTACCTGCGAGCGTTTGGACTTTAACAAATTGTTATTTATATGAAAGTACGAACGTGAGACTCTTTTTTGCATACTGTTATTTGGGTAATTATGTATTTAAACTTGTTCTTGCTTTATTGTCTATGAAAAAAATACTTAATATTTATAAGAAAGTTGGATGGACTCCCCTAGAGGCTGTTGAAAAATTTAAGTTGAAAAATCCAGTTTATAGTAGTAAGAGAATGGGATATGCTGGTAGGCTTGATCCAATGGCGGAAGGAGTGTTAATAGTTTTGTGTGAAGAAGAAAATAAGAAAATTGCACAGTATATGGGTTTTGATAAGGAATATATTGCTGAAATTTTGTTGGGATTTAATAGTGATAGTAATGATGTATTGGGGATTGCGACTGCCGGTCCAACTAATTCAAATATTGGTAATGCTAAATATGATAAGTCTAGTGAGGGTCGTTCCCAGATAGAAGATAATATACCTGCAGGATTGGAAAATAAGAGTAAAGATGAATTTGAGAAAGATTTAAAGAAGAAAATTAAGGGATTTGTAGGAAAATATGAAATGAAAATTCCTAAGTATTCGAGTTACAAGGTTAAGGGGAAACCTATGTTTCATTATGCTAGAAAGGGAATTGAAATTGAGGAAGTGAAGAAGAAAGTACTAATAAAGAAAGTTAAGGTGAATTCAATTTATCAAATAACAAATACTAGATTGTTGAAATATATTGAAGATAAGATCGGAAAAGTTAATGGGGATTTTAGACAACTAGATATATTAAAAAATTGGGGGAAGTTGCTTAGAGATGAAGGTAGTTATTATGTTATGAATATTACTCTTTCAGTAAGTAGTGGAACATATATTAGGGCGATTGCGGATGATTTTGGTGGTGAATATGGTGGAGGATTATTGATGAGTTTGAAAAGGACAAGAGTTGGTAAGTTTGGGATTGGAAATAGTGTGAAAATTTAGGCTCGTTTTTTAAATGTGGATTTTCCTGTTGCTAATGCCCTAAGGATATCTTTAGACGTATTCGGATTTACTCTTGAGTGAGATGGTATCGCAGTTATTGTATTCCCATCTAGATCAAAAACCCTTATTCCTTCGTTATACCCTCCCTTAATTGTGTAGCCCATTCTACCAGCTATTTTAAGGAGGTCTCTTCTCCTATCTACAGTTTTTCCATTATCTAATGCTTCTTGAGCGTAATTTTTATTTTCTTGAGGATACGTATCATTTCCTGGAGAGATAGTTTCAAAAGGTAAAATGTGTCTTTCTAATCCGCTTTTTTTTGAAATTATAATTAACGATAGTCCTATTAAGAAGACTATTATCCCAAAAATACCTAGGGGAGTTTGATTTTTGATTCCAATAATATTTCCAGTTATTACCTTATTAGTTGCAATTAAAAATATACTAATAAATAATAATCCAATCCCAAATCCTCTTTTCCAGTCCATATATTACTAATACTTTTTTATTTATAATACTATCTCATAAAATTATTTTCCCAATTTTCCATTGAGTTTTCATCAAATTTTATTTCCATTTTTTGTTTTCTGGGATTTTTGAATTTATTTCTATAATAAATTCCAATTAGGAATCCAATACCTATTCCTGAGAGATGAGCAATTGATCCTACATTAGTTGGTCCAAATGCTCCAAATGCCCTTAGAATATCTGCAGCTACATAAACAATTGCTGCGAGGAACATTGGAATTATTGCTCCAAAAGAGAAAACCATCATCATTGGTCTTAATATTGCTACTGCCCCAATTACCCCATAAATTGCCCCACTTGCTCCTAAGCTAGAATTGTAGAAATTAACAGAAATTATGTTTGCTATTATTCCTGTTGCAAAGAAAGTTAACATGAATCTTTTTGTACCTATTGTTTTTTCTAATACCAATCCAAAGAAGAAGAGTGCAAATAGGTTGAAAACTAGGTGTGTTGTTGAACCATGTAAGAAGATTGAAGTTACATATCTCCAAACTTCAAAATTTGTTAGAGCTCTTTGATTTAGGATGAAGAGGTCTGTGAATCCAGGAATACCTGGTATGTTTTGTAGGATGAAGACTCCGATCATAATTACAGATAGATATAGTGAGTAAAATTTTTGGGATTTCATTTTTAATTTATTTTGATATCTCCTAGAACGATTTGATATTTATTAAGTTTCTGTAGGTGTTAAATCCATAGCTTTTTAAGCTAATTAGGGGTTGCATTTTTATGTTTGAACAAATAGCTATAGATGGAAATGCGAGAATAGGTAATCTAGTTACTAAGAAGGGAATAGCTGAGACTCCGTTTTTTATGCCTGTAAGTACTAAGATGACCCCTAAGCATATAACGAGTATGCAGTTGAATGAAATGAAAATTCCTGCAGTTATTTCTAATGCCTTTATTCTATCCATGAGGCCTGGAAGCGAATTTGTTATGAAAATGGGGGGAATTGGCAGACTTATGAACTTCAATGGATTAAATTTTACAGATTCTGGAGGATTCCAGATGTATTCTCCAACTATTTATCATAAGGCTAATGATAGTGGCATTTATTTTAAGAATCCATTTACAGGTCAGAAGATTTTTATGACTCCAGAAGAGAATATGAAAATTCAGTTGGAACTAAATAGTGATGTTGCAATGTGTTTAGATAGCATGCCAATGTATGAAGAAAGTTATGAAGATATTAAAGAGGCTGTTAGGAAAACTGTTAAATGGGCTAAGAAATGTAAGAAGACACATGATGAATTTAAAGTTGGTTTCCGGAAGCAAGATATTGATATCTCTAAATATGATAAGGTGAATAATTCTGAGATCCTAGATAAAATAGATGGGTCTAATTCAGGTCAACACGAGAATGAAAGTTTAGTCGCAGGAGATAATAAGACTGAAGTTAGAGATCAATTATTATTTGGAATTACTCAGGGAGGGAAGTATGGGGACTTACGAAAGGAATGTATAACCGAAATGATGAAATTAGACTTTGATGGATATTCTATTGGAGGTTTTGGACTTGGTGAAACTCGTGAGGAGGAGCAGGATATTATAAAGTTACATAAGGAAATGTTACCTGCTGAGAAGCCAATATATTTGATGGGTATTGGAGACCCTGTTGAGATTTTAGAAGCAATAAATATGGGTTGTGATATTTTTGACTCCAGGTTGCCTACTCAGAATGCCCGGAGGGGGAGTTTATTTACTTCCGCTGGAAGGTTAAGGTTGCTTAGAAGTGAAAATGAGTTTAGTGAGGCCCCATTAGATAGTGAATGTGATTGTTTTGTTTGTAAGAATTATACTCGGAGCTATATTAGATATTTGTTGAAAGAGAAAGAATCTGTGGGTATGGAACTTGCTAGTTATCATAATATTTATTTTTTGAATAATATGATTATTAATGCTAAGAAAGCTATTCGTGAAGGGAAGTTTGAGGGGTTTATGAAGTGGTTTAAGGAAAGGTATAAAAATTGATCATAGATAATTTTATAAATTATCATCTATTAGGATTATTATGGATCAAGAAGTTATGCCTAAGACACTAGAGGAATTAAAGAAGTTAATCGTTGAAGTTGTTAGTGAAACTAATGTGAATAGTATACATTTTGTTTCGGATGAGGAGCAAAAAGAGATCGAAGATTTGTATGAGGATAAGTTAGATGAGCCTAGAAATCCTGATGATTACGAGTCCCTGTAAAGATGTATGATGTTGTTATTAAAAAGAAGGTGAATAGGTTTATTGATTCACTACAGAATTCTGAGAAAATTAGAGAAAAGTTGAAGAGACTAGAAGATTTTAAATCTGGTAAAAGATTGGGATTGGATATTGAAAGAGTTAAGGGAATGAATAAAAATAGATATAGAGTTAGAATAGGGGATGTTAGATATTTATTTGAGGTAGCTAAAATAAAGATTTTTGTTGATGGCGCAGATTATAGGGGGAGAGTTTATAAATGAGGAAGGGAAGTTTAGACTTTGGGTCCATCGTTTTTTTGATAATTGGTTTTTTGATTATTGTTGGTGGAATTTATGTTGTCCTCCGAAACCTAAGTTTGATATAAGATGATTTCAAGGCATTTGATGCCAGGATATAAAAAAAATAATTAATAAAAAAAATAAAAAAGTTTTGAACTTTTATCTCTTAAACTTCAAAGAAGTTAAAGATAAAAATTTGTTTTTGAGTTTAATCTCTTGCTAATGTAAATACGTTCTTAACTGCTACAACTATAGTTGCAGGAACGAATAATACTAGTAGTGCATCAAAGATAGGTCCAGCGTATGGGACAGGTGATAAAACGTCCCCGCCAAATGCGCTTGCTATAATTAATACTAAACCAGACATTAAGAAAGGAGTTGTTTCTCTATCAGCTACATTCAATAGACCAACTAATAAACCGATTATGACTAATGCCATTAACCAAGCAGATCCTAGTTGTCCGAATAAACCGATAACTATGGCTATGATAAGTCCTACCAGAAAAGCCCAACTTCCTAATTGATTGTTGTTTCCTCTTTTTTTTGCCATTTAAACCTCCTTTCAATTTACTATAGAAAACTTTGAAAAACTTCGTTTTTCTTGTTTTCTAAGAAAAACTTTGCCTTGCAATATGCTTGCAAAATTTTCTATAAGCATTGCTTATATCTTTTGAATAGGATATTTTCCTTTTTATATGTTTTGGAAGGTGGTTTTAGGATAGTTATTTGTTTTTTCTTATAAGCACTGTCCGGAATGCTTCCGGACGAAGATAATTTGTAAATTTTCACGAAGTAAATTCGATGAAAATTTGCTATCTAACTATTGAAATATGCGACTCCGGACAAAGCTTTCTTATAGAAAGGTTTAAAAGAGATTGATTTTTAGATATTTTATGAAAGCAAAATTAGCTAGATACAATGCAGGGAGTTATCCCCATCATCATAACTTATGAAGATAATTCTAGTTTTGCTTACGATTCTTTTATACCTATTGATAGTGTTTTTATACCTAGTTTATCTAGCTTATCTAATAAATATATGGCGGTTGTAGTTCAATGGTTAGAACGTGCGGTTGTGGTCCGTAAAACGGGAGTTCGACTCTCCCCTCCCGCTTTTAATTTTGAAAATATTAATTTAGGAGCTAATGGCACCATAGGTGCTGATTGCCCCCATAGTTTCTAATTCTATTCTATTCAATTTAAATTTTGGATGTGGTAGTTGTGTAACGGTAGCATGGGAGCTTGTGGCGCTTCAGGAGCGAGTTCGATTCTCGCCTACCACTTTTTCTGGCGGGTTCTATGGATAAAGAGAGAAAAAATGCACTCAGGAAGGAATATTTAGCTAAACAGAAGGGAGAAGATAGATCTAATTATGTTAATCCTAGAGAGGCTGTTAAGAAATATATTGGAGAAACTTATGGGGCTGTGGTATATGAGGCCTTGGGGGAGGGAGAATCTCTTGCAGGAATTATTGCAACAAGAAACCAAATTTTTCAATTGAAAGTTACTGGACAAACTTATGAATTTGGATCTTATGGAAGGCCAGTTTTTAATTTAGATAAGACCGAAATTATTCCACTTTCAAATGGGAATATAATATCTAGTGAAGAGAAATTAAAGAGAAGAAAGAAATATATTGAAGCGGGTAAGATATCTGGTCCATTGATTCAAGATTATTCAGGGTTATTGGGGGAGTGGGGAGGCAATCCTAAACCAGAGCCTACTACTAAACAAATTAGAGAAATTTATGAGATATGTTCTCAGTCTGAAATTCCAATTTGGTTTGTAGATACCCTAGAGACTAGTCTTTCATGGGGTAACAGGAAAGATGGAATTGAGCCTTGGCTTAGGGAAAATTATACTGGTTATCTTGGAACTCCACTTTATAAAATTCCTTCAATAGATTTTGGAAATGTTGATATTTCCGATTTCCCTTTGTCTCAGAGAAAGATTATAGAATCAGGTGCTATTGATAATTGTGCAAGTCTTGGGGATCAAAATGCCTTATTATTAAGGGAGGCTTGTAAACTATTTGGTTTAGATCCAATAATAATTGATCAGAGGAAATTACGTGATGCTGGTGCTTATCGAAATGGGATTGATGCTATCCTTAAAGATATGGATATGTTGCAAAAGAAATTTGGAAGTTTATTTAGGGTTGAATGTCCAGAATGTAGTAAGTATATTTTTAATGTTGATATTCAAGGAGATGTTGTCAGGGGTGTTTGTGATGGTAATGTGAGATCTCTTAAAAAAGATAGTGATGATCTAGGGGGAGTAGTAGATAATATCGTAAGGTATCCTGGTTGTGGTAATTCATTAGAGAAGAATGTTCAATATCTATATACTAATGCTATTCCCAGTAAGTTATTAACTTCTATATATATGGCAAATTCTGGCGTGGGGGTTTTCTTCCCTGAAAGGGAGTTTGTATCTGCAAGAATTGGAACAGGAATATTTCCAGAACAAGTTAAAGCAACTGCAGATGTTTTTAATTCTGGTGTTCCAGAAATAATGCAGACTGCAGAGTTTACATATGAGGGGTCCGTAGAAAATATTTTTAAGGTATTAGACTATATTCCCACTAGAGATATTATAGATAGGTTGAAACTGTGTTATAGTAATGTCAAATGTGTTAATATAAATAAGTCTTCAATAGAACCGGCATTAATTAATAAATTAAAAAAATTAGGAGTTCCAACAAATCCAAGGTTGATCGCTGATGTCGTTTATAGTTTAGGAGGAAATGAATTTGATTTTAATAGGATGGGGTGGAATCTTAATAGTGAGGAGGAATATGCCTTTGAATTATTGAGATGTTTGGGAAATGTAAGACAGAATAAGATAGTTAATGCTAAACCAAGTCAATTATGGTATGAAGATTATAGGACATTCACTACTGAAACTTTCATATCGGATGATGATGTAGATTGTTTAAGATCTTGTCTTATTAATCCAGATTCCCCCATTAAAGAGGTAATAGAAACAGTTTATCTTGCAAGTTTAGTCGATCAAGGAAACCTTATAAATAATGGAAGTTTGAAGAAAGATATAGAAGAGGTTAAGAGATAATGGAACTAGTAAAAGGATTTAAGGATACTGAAGATGCAAGCAAGAAGAATTTTGTTCGAAATGTGATTGAGGATACTTTTAAGTCTTATAATTACAATCCAGTTGATGCGCCGATAATTGAGACTGAGAAGTTTGTACGTGGTGAAAATACATCTGACGAAGCCGTAAGTAGTATATTTAAGTTGAAGGATCGGGGGGAAAGGGATTTGGCACTTCGTTATGAACTGACATTTCAGTTGAAAAGGCTTGCTAAAAATAAGAAGCTGCCTTATAAGAGATATCAGTTTGGAGAAGTATTTCGTGATGAACCTGTAGGTCCAAATAGGTGGAGGCAGTTTACTCAATGTGATGTAGATGTTGTAGGTAGTAAGATTAGTGACGAAGCAGAGATAATGAGAATTGTTAGCGAGGTAATGGATAAGTTAAAGATAGATTATCAAATTAATTTTAATAATAGGAAATTACTAAATGAGGTTCTTGATGAATTTAAGATTAAGGAAAAAGATAGAGCACAGGTAATTAGAGAGATTGATAAAATGGATAAATTGAGTGAGTCTGAAGTAAAGAAAAATTTGAATAAATTTGGTGCAGAGAAAATTCTTTCTGTTTTTAAGAAGCCTGAAAAATATTTTGAAAAATATTCAGGATATGGTGAAGTTAAAGAACTTCAAAAATATTGTAAGCTGTTAGGTGTTAAGATAAATTTTCAGCCATTTTTGGCTAGGGGACTATCGTATTATAATGGAAGTATATATGAAATTAAGAGTAAGAAGATGAAACAGACAATAACTGCTGGAGGTAGTTATTTGACTAATGGGATTCAATCTACTGGAATTAGTTTTGGTTTAGATAGGTTAGAGATGTTGGCTGAAATTGGAGATAATCTAAAAAAAGTTTTGGTAGTTAGTTTAGATCAGGATAAAAAGGCGAATGAAGTGGCTGAAAAGGTTAGGTCAATAAATGTAGGTTGTAGTGTGTTTTATGGTAAACCTGGAAAGGCCTTAGATTATGCAAATAGTTATTCTATAGGTTATGTTATTTTTGTTGGTGAAGAAGAAGTTAAGAATGATAAATATAAAATTAAGGATATGGATAGTGGAAAAGAAAAGGAAATAGGTTTGAAAGACTTAGGTAAGTATTTCTAGAGGCATAATTCACTGTCTGATAAATCATCTCTAGGTTCTATTCTTGTTATGATCCCACTTCTTCTTATTCCAACCTTACCATCTTCTCTTGCAATAGAAATAACTCTTCCTCCAACCACAGTGGATGCTAGGACTGTATTGTCAGATATCAATCTCTCTATTTCTGAAAATTCTTTTTTTGATCCAGAACTTTCCCATACATTGGCTGCATTTTTTAATGGCATATAGGTGGCATTTTTTAATGGGATTTCAGGAGATTCATTACTTTTGTAAGTCCATCCATCACTATATTCAAAATATGTAGATTTAGATGAAGAATATGTTGCTATAAGATCTCTACTCATGCTTTGATAATGTATTTGTTATTTATAAATATTATACTTTTTGAATCTCTATAATCCAATTTTTTTTAGAAAATCTGACAATGTTATTTTTTGCTTCTTCTTCATAGGGAGAGAATTTTAATATTTTAAATCCTGCTTTCTTTATTAGGTCTTTTAGTTCTTGTTTTTTAAATAGATAATAATATCTCATATACGAAATATCTTCATAGTTCCATGCCATGTATACGTCTCCATGGTGGTTAACTTGATCAAACCTTTTATCCTCTGAATTCCAGACAGTAATGATTGCTTTTCCATTAGGTTTTAGGACTCTATAGAGTTCACTTAGTGATTGTAATCTTTTTTCTTTAGTTTCAATGCAATGAAGGCTTGCAATAAATATTCCGTAATTAAACGTATTGTCTTTTATTTTTTTTAAGTTGCTTATTTCGGATTTTAATATCTTAGCGTCTAGTTGGTTAGTTTTGATATGCTTCTTTAAGTGAGATAATTGTCCTTTAGAGAAATCTACTGCAGTGTATTCTACATTAGGATTTGGGATCATGTTTCTCCCCGTTCCACACCCTAAATCAATAATTTTCCCTTTTTTGTTTTTTAAGAATTTCTCTACTACTGGAATTCTTTTCACAACATATTCTTTCCAGGGTTTTGATATTTTGTCCCAGATATCTTCTTGATTTGGTTTATTGTTATTTTTAAGAAATTCTTCTTTGGTGATTATCTTTATTGGGATTGTCATTTTAAAATAATGTTAATTGCCTATATAATCTATTTCCTGGAAACTTATGATCACAAAATCCAAAATATAGATCGTGGTCTGCTACAACAATTGTTTTTTTAGATTTCTCTCTATAAGGATCTAGAATTTTAAGTCCCTCAGATAAATTGGATCTATGAAGATAGTTTAATAAAGGTTCTAAATTTTGAGAATTATCTCTTATTAACATGTGAGAAATTAGCCCTATCTTGGTTCCTCTTTTATAAGTATAACCTAAGGTATATTCTAAAATATTATTTAATTGACCTTTATTTTTGAAATAGGTTAGCATTGTTAGTTCTGCAATTACTTCTCCTAGAAGCCAGTTATCTCCTTCAGTTTCTCTTTCTTTAATGGTGTTCTTTGAAAATTGTTCTGGGTTTAGTTTAGAATGATAGATATGCCCAACTTCATGACCTAATATCATCTCTTTTGTTTTAACCCATCTATCAAAACATGTATTGCAATCAAATCCCGAGGCATCTTGCCAATAGCTTGTTCCTATTACTATTCTTTTTGGATCTTCTATTGTGACATATCCTCCACTTCTAGTATGTGGGTTAATTTCTATTTTATTTTCTGGAATTAAATTTATTCCTAATAATGGATTCATTGTTGATAAAAAATTCTGATGGGTGCTTTCTAGTCTTTCTTCAAGAATTTTTCTAGCTTCTTTTCTCACAGGTTGAGGGATTTCTTTGCTCCATACCATATAAAAATTATTTTATTGAACTATATATATTAATTGATAGTTTTATATAGCGTTAATTTTTGGTTTTAGAATGAAGATACCAGAACCTGGAGAAATACGTAAGCTACGAAAATCAAAGATTTTCTGCTTTCCAATTTCCCACCCCCAATTAAAATGAAGATACCAGAGCCAGGAGAAATACGTAAGCCAAGTAAAACAATGGCTGGAGTTACACCCTTAACTGTAGTTTTAGGGCCTCGTAAGTGTGATCACGGAACTTGCATTTATTGTCCAGGTGGTGAGAAAGTTCCACAAAGTTATACTGAAAAGAGTCCTGCAGTAATGAGGGGGCTGATGCTAGACTTTGATCCATATCAGCAAGTTTTAGTTAGACTTAAGGCCTTTAGTGTTATGAATCATCCGACTGATAAGATAGAATTGATTATTTTGGGTGGAACTTTTTTACAGTATCCTAAAGACTATAAGGAAAATTTTATCAAGAAATGTTTTGATGCTATGAATGGCAAGGATTCTAAGGATTTGGAAGAAGCTAAGAAAATAAATGAGACTGCAGAGCATAGATGTGTTGCAATGTGTATTGAGAATAGGCCAGATAATTGTACTGAAAAAGATATTAGGGAAATGTTAAGGTATGGTTGTACTCGTGTTGAGATTGGTGTACAGATGCCTGATGATGAAAGTTATAGATTGACTAATCGTGGTCATACAGTTCAAGATGTAATTGACGCAAGTCAAGCTTTGAAAGATGCAGGGTTTAAATTAGGTTATCATGTGATGCCAGGTTTACCTTATAGTACTAAACAGAAAGATTTGAAATTGTTTAAAATGATATTTGACGATCAAGCCTATAAACCTGATCAGTTGAAAATTTATCCATGTCAAGTTATTGATGACAGTCCATTGGCAAAAACATATGAACAAATTGGATTTAAACCAATGAATGAAGATGAGACTAGGGAAATTTTGGAAGAGATGACTAAAATGATTCCTGAATA
>Ga0114993_10002487_pt1 | contig 20060 bp, 15 predicted proteins | sample ArcticOcean_MG_C_FD_87042 | JGI IMG/M metagenome (GOLD analysis project Ga0114993, IMG submission 87042) | Marine microbial communities from western Arctic Ocean - ArcticOcean_MG_CB2_150 | ecosystem: Environmental > Aquatic > Marine > Oceanic | place: Arctic Ocean: Canada Basin | collected...
CGTGGCATGAGGATATTCCGCTGGTCTTGGCCTGGCGCACGAGCACCCGTCAGCACACCTCCAATTACATCGATGATGGCGATTGGAAACTGGCAATCAGGGCCGCGGGAGAACAGGCCCTGTTCGGTCTTCGCGAGGGTCGATGGGAGCCCGCTCGCTGGGGAGAGATGCTGGCCAAGAGCGCGGAGTTCGCCGAACGTTCAGGCCTGCTCGAGGATGCCGGGCGCATCGATCTGCTGCATCTAGTCGGCGGTGCCCTCATCGCCGCTGGCTTGGCCTCATCGCCGCTCGCAGCGCGCCTGTGCATGCTCGGCGAGAGCGTGGTTGTCCTACCCACTGATCTGTCGTATACCGGTGATTGGCAGCAGGCACTGGTCGAGGATCTGCGCTCGCGAGGTCTGGGCGCCTCGGTCGCCAACGTGTGCGCAGATGCACTCAATCTTCGCTCTCACGATCTAAGTTGAGCTTTTTGTTATGCTCGATGAGTTCGGTCAGATTGATCGGGCTTGCATCCAGCAGAATCGCGCCCTTCAGTTTCAGACCATCGCAGAAGCCATGGCGGTAGATGATGGCCCCATGGCCCCATTCCTCGACATAGCGGTTGACCTGTTTCTGGGTCTTCTTGCGCTGGAAAGAGAGGTTGGCGCCGTAGAAGTGCTTGGCATCAATCCAAGCCACAGGTACGCCATTGATCTCGACATGATCAAGCATCAGCAGATCTGGTGTGCGCACCGGACGGCCTTCGGCAGCCACCTGTTCCTTGAGGAGCTCTGTTTGGGTGCGGAAGCGCACATCGTGGGCATCGAAATGATCGCATAGCATCTTCTCGAACAAATCCGCCGCGTGATGGGTTTCGCTCTGATTGACGTGGGTGACCCGATCCTCGGACTCCGCCCTGCGGAATTCCTTGACATCGCGCGCATTCAACTTCTTCTCGGGCTCGCGCAAGGACTCCTTGATACGGGTCTTGGACCAGTTGCGCGCGGTCAGGATGGCGCGGAACAGGTTGACTGGAGGGAAGTCGTAACGCTTTGACAGGGAGAGCACACTCTCTCCACCCTCGTAGCGGCGCAGCATCTCACTCGCGCGACGCTGCAATCTGCCATGACTGAACACGGCCTTCTCCTGATTCAGCGCTGCGCGCAGACTGAGCGCCTGTTCCAGCGAGATAGCCCGTCCCTTCAACTGGACGGCAATCTCATCGACCCGTGAATCGGGCAGGAAGCCAAACTCACCGGGTCGGGTGACGATGTCGTGAACCTCACGCTCGGTCTTGAGCGGGACGGGGCTCAACTTCCAGTCGACGCTGACCTTGCGAGGCGGTGGATCGATGTCCACGGCCAACCCCATGGCTTTGGGGACGCGGTCGAAACGTTCGTTGGCGCGCAGAACCGCCTCGGGGTCGGGCAGGTTCGCAGCGCTCTTGTCGACGCCTGCACCACGCTGGCGGCGACTGGAGGGGCGCCCCTTCCGCGGGTTTTTGTCCTCGCGGGTTCCTCCTCCCGTTCCCCGGCCGCGGCGTCCGCGTCGCTTGCGCTTTCGCGGATCAGTCGCGTCTTTTCTCGGCGCGTTTGAATCGGAGGGAGTGGAACCCTTCTTGGGATTCTCTTCTGCACTCACTGGTGCACTCCAGAGGGAGGGGGTTCATGAATCCGCGGGGTTAGAGCGGTGCCTTCGACGCGCGTACACATCATAGGCGAGATCACGAAGCGGCCGTGGAATCAGCCACAGCAGAAGGCCGGCGAGTCGCCAGTGCAGCGCAAGGCCCCACAGCACCCTGCAGGTCACCGAGGAGCGGGCGAACCAGACACCTTGAGAGAACAGCAGGACCGAATCGAGTTCCTTCAATCGTGCTGGGCAGATCGAGAGATATTCGTCTCCAGCCTCGGAATCACGCGCGACGAGTTCGAACACGCCACGCCGGTCGCGTTTTGTAATCCATTTCGCCCACTTGTTGCAGGTGGGACAGAATCCGTCGAACAGGATGATCCCCATCCGCTTCACCGCCAAGCCGTTCCCGGCTCCAGTGGAAGGCTTGACTTCGCCCTGCCCGCGACATCCTCACCCTCGCCCGCGACGTAGATCTCGACCGTATCGACCTTGAGGGCTTGGCGGATGAAGGCGATGTTGCGGGCGAGGAAGGTGGTCTCATCGAAGCCGCCCTGAATCAGTTCGCGCTCGCCGTCGGTATAGGTGTGGATTCGTCCACGGCGCTTCTTGTGGCCGACGACCAGATAACGCCACAATTGCATGACATCGCCTCGCATCGTCTCATCGTGGAAGATGCGCTGGGTCTGGAGGAATTTGTTTCCGCCTTGCTTGAAGTCGAAATCCTCGCCGTGCATGCGCACCGCATCCACAGCGAGGCCCTGCTTCCAAGCCGGAGTGGTCTGGATGACGGCCGTTTCAAGCGGCCCATCAGCATGGCGCTCGGCCAATTCCCGAACATTTCTCACGCGATCGATTACATCGCGCAGATACTGCTCTTCGGCGAGCACCAGGCCATCTTGCGCGTTATCGTCAATTTCACCGATCAGACTCTGCGCCAGCATCGAGTCATGGCCGAGTGCAGCCCACCAATGCTCGGCGAAGTGTGGAGTTGTGGGGTAGAGCATCGGCGCCCAGGCGGTGAGGAAGGCCTGCCTCGCGGCCTTGCTGATGCCCCCGCGACGCTGAGCCCATTGCCAATCCGCAAGCATGTCGAAGTGGCTCGCCATCACGCCTTCGCGCAGGCTGACATCCATCATCGCCGTGTGCCAATTCGCATGGTTCACACGCATGCGCGCAAGCAGCCAGTCGTCCATCTCTCCTCCAGAAGGAGTTTCGGAGAAGGCCGCGTGAATCGCCTTCATCTGACGGTGATTCGATTCGATTGCCGTGTCGGACCAATCCATGCCGGCCTCGGGATTCGCTGCGAACAGAATGAACAGCCGGACAGTGTCCGCCCCGAATCTCTGCACCATGATATCCGGGCTGACCGTATTGCCCAGACTCTTACTCATCTTGGCAGAACGACTCGTCAGGGTCTGGCCACAGGTCTCACAATCTGAACCTTCCAGATCGACATGGCTCTCCACATTGCATTGGGCGCAGTAGGGTGTGGGCGCATTCACCATGCCCTGGCAAACCAGGCGGGAGAAGGGTTCAGACACGGCGTTCAGACCAGCATCGCGCAACGCCTTGGTGAAGAAGCGCGCATAGAGCAGATGCATCACGGCGTGCTCGATGCCACCGATGTAGAGATCGATACCTCCATCCATCCAATAATCGACAACACCCCGGTCGAATGCAGCGCCTTCGTTCATCGCATCACAGAAGCGCAGGAAGTACCAGGACGAGTCGTAGAACGTGTCCATCGTGTCCGTCTCACGTCGCGCAGGAAGTCCGCAACCGGGGCAGGTGCACTCGACGAAGGAAGCGTGAGACGCAAGCGGATTGCCCTCGGATTCCTCGCTGAAAACCACGTCCAGCGGCAGTGCGACCGGCAGATTTTCGATTGGTACTGGCAATATACCACAGGCCTCACAGTGGATGAAGGGAATCGGTGTGCCCCAGAACCGCTGGCGAGACAATAACCAGTCCTTCAATCGATATTGGATCCTGCCGCAACCGACACCATCGGCTTCGAGTGCAGCGATTACCGTGTTTCTCGCTTCCTCACCATAGAGATTATCGAAGCCGGGCCGACTCGAGTTGACCATCCAGCCCTCGCCGGTGAAGGCATGGGAAAGCGCGGCCCTCTGGTGGCCCTGGGTCGGGATGAGCACCTCCTTCACATCGAGGTGGTGGACCTTGGCGAAATCGAAATCCCGCTCATCGTGGGCGGGCACGGCCATCACCGCGCCGGTGCCGTAGGAGGCGACGACGAAGTTGCCCGCATAGATTGGCACCTGTTCACCGCTGAGCGGATTGGTTGCGAACCGTCCGAGAAATACACCTTTCTTGTCCCGCAGCATGTTGATGCGGTCGAACTCGGACATGCGCGCACATTCCTCCGCGAGTTCGCGGAAATCGGCTTCATATTCTGTGCCGTTGACCAGTGTAGCACACAACGGGTGCTCGGGTGCGAGGGTCAGGAAGGTGACGCCGAAGATGGTGTCCGGGCGCGTGGTAAAGGTATCGATCACCGCGTCGGAATCAACCACGGGGAAGCGAATCTCAGCACCGTTAGAGCGGCCGATCCAATTGCGCTGCATCGCCTTGACATTCTCCGGAAAGCCGATGTGATCCAGATCATCGAGCAACTCATCGGCATAGGCGGTCATTTTGAGAAACCACTGCGCCATGTCCTTCTGACGGACCTCGCCGGCACAACGCCAGCAGCGATTGTTGCGCACCTGTTCATTGGCCAGTACAGTGTCACAGTCATCGCACCAATTGACCGGTGCGGTGCGTCGCTCGACCAGCCCCATCTCGTGGAATTTGAGGAAGATCCACTGATTCCAGCGATAGTACTCCACATCCGAGGTCGCCAATTCGCGCCGCCAATCATAGGAGAATCCCATCTTCACAAGGTCGGCACGAATGCTCTCGATATTGGACCAGGTCACATCGTGGGGATGTCCATCAATCTTCTTGGCCGCGTTCTCCGCGGGCATTCCAAACGAGTCGTACCCCATCGGATAGAGCACATTGAAGCCGGCGAGACGGCGGAAACGTGCCATCGAATCACCAATGCTGTAATTGCGCACGTGGCCCATGTGAATCTGGCCGGAGGGGTAGGGAAACATCTCCAGACAGTAGAATTTCGGTCGATCGGAATCGACCTCGCAATCGAAGACGCTCGCCTCCGCCCAGGCCTGCTGCCACTTCGCTTCAATCGCTGCCGGGTCGTATTCCCCCATCGCAATCCCTCACGTGTATGTGCACCTTCGGTGCACAGCATGGCCAATTGAGGGGTCCACTTGAAGGGTCCGCCGGAGGCAGCCTCAATCGGTATCGACATTGAAGTCGTTGCTGTTGACCAGGAAGATCGCTTCACGGGTCAATTGGTAGCGGTAGCGCATGCCGACCCTCTCTCGTTCGACCAGGCCGAATTTCTCTAGAGTGCGAAGGTGATGGCTGATGAGTTGCTGACTCGCTTCGAGGCGAATCGAGAGCTCCTTCTGTGAGAGGTTGATGATGTCGTTCTCGGTCGCGTCCAGCAGTTGCAGGATTTTTCCTTGCAGGCTGGTGGGGTCTGGGGTCAACAGGGGCACGGGCAGGTCGTCATCGTTCAGGCTCTGTTGGATGGCTGCCGGATAGAAGCGCACGAGCCGACCGTCCTTGCGGCGCCAGATCCGTTCATCACCCTCGAGATTCTTCAGGTGGTGTGTGAGTTGGCCATTGCTCATATTGAGCGCACCGAGAAGGGCGCGGAAATGGACGCCGGGGTTGGCCACCAGATAACCCATGATGCGGCCGCGCTGATATTCGCCATCGTGCCTTCGACTGCGTCGTACCATGCCGAGCAGGCCGAAGCCGAGCTGGAAGGCGGGGATGCGGATCCATTCGGTATTGCCGATGTAGAGCAGCACCATCACCGAGAGAGAGGTGGTCACGACCACAGCGGCGGCGGTCGGTGCGTACTCGAGCACACCTTCGGCAGGGGTCTGCACCGGCTCGGCCGGTACAGTAGGTGCGCTGATGACCGGCGCGGGCTCGTTCTGGTCGATTGTCTCGAGAATGACGATGCCTTGCCAGTTGCCACAGTCGCCCGCTGCTTCGCTGAACTCCGCAGAATAAGTGCCGGACATGCCGGGAGAGGGTCGCCATGCGCCGTCCTGCATATGAGCGATGTAACTGTGCTCGACACCTCTGGTGTCGCTGAGCAGCCAGCAGCCCTGATTGGGCTGGGTCACGTAGTGCCAGTCACCGGTGAGTGTGAATATGGTCGCAGGCTCAACGACCTCCTCTTCGACCTCTTCCTGCTCAGGGATGATGACCTCGGGCTCAGGGGTGGGTTCGGCGATGAACAGACCGTCGTAGGTGTGGGCGGCCTGAGCGACGAAGCTGGGAACCGAGGTTGTGCGCACCGTCACCAGATAGTTACCCTCAGCCAGAGGCGTGCCATCCTCGACGAACGGAATCTCGATTGTCGGCCAGACGTGGTTGGCACCCGCGCTCAGCACCATCGAGTGACCCGCCAGACCATCGCAGTCGGTGGTCCATGTCCGGGTGGGAATGGGATCGGGATTATCGATGCTGATCTCGAGGGTGCAATCGGCGGGCCAGTACAGGGCGAAATCTTCCCCACCGAAGTTGTCGATGCGCATCTGGAAGGACATGCGCTCGCCGACGTCGTCCGCATCGAGGATTTGCAGTCCATCGACAGCGAAGCGCACAGCGGTCGGATCTTGGGCAGCGATGCGACAGGCATCACCCGTGCCGCTGCCGCTATACTCGAATGCGTGGCTTGCGACCAGACCATGATCCGGCTGACCGAGAACGAGCAGGTGGAGACCATCATTCAGTTCACAGCCCTCAGCATCGAGCATGTCCCAGCTGTCACTGGTCAGGGTGAAGGTCTCCTGAGCCTCGATCATCAATTCGGAACCGACCGACGGACAATCTCGCTGGCCGCGGGTGTCGTAGACGATCTCACCATTCGGTGAGAGCACATGCATCTCGACCGTGCAGGTATTCTCGAACACCAACTTGGCAGGCGCATCATCCGTGTTGGTCACGGCAAAGCGCCAGGTGAGTTCATCATCGATCTCGACAATCGCTGAGGTCCGCAGGCTGGACGTATCCTCGCCGAGCGGCGTGTTTGCGAATGTAGTATCGACAGCGGTGGACGCGCCGCCAATGCCTGTGAGCATGAATTGCAGATTCTGGCCGCCATCCATGCTGCTCGTGAAGTCCCAAGCACTCCAGCCCAGCGTGAGGGTATGGCCTGCCTGGATGGCGCCATCTCCACAGGACAAATCGGTAATCAGAAGTGAATCGGTGTCAGCGACCTCGACCCGGCAAGCCTCATCGAATGGCAGCTCAATTACCTCCGTACCAGGATTCGAGATTCTCAGCAGGACCATTGCCGGCATCTCGTTGGTATGACCCATCTGCTCGCCGATCGTCTCGGCGAGCACAGCCTGCAACTGCAGGCCTTCGGGCATCACGGCGCTGCGGTGGAACTCGATGCTCGCGCTCGCCGCAAGATTGGCTTGGGGTTGGGAGAATTCGAGCAAGACATCGCCGCTCAGTGCCTCGGCCCAATCATAAGACCAGGTCGAGAGAACCCGGGTCTGGCCGGGCTGGACGTTGAAGGAACGACTCTGAGTCGGACAGATGCGCTCGTCATCGATGTCCAGCGTCCAGTCGGTGTTGGAGGCTACCAAATCATAGGGGCAGGCCGGATTGTAGGTGAATTCATGGCGCACGGAATCCGGGTTGTGAATTCTCAGAACAACCTCGAGATTGCTTGCATCGGTGAAGTAGAGACCATTCTCGGAGGCGCCGACCTCGACAATCAGTTCGAGTCCCTCCTCGACTGGGTCGGCCACGGCCAGAGGGCTGAGCATGAGCAGAACGAGCAGGCCCGCAAAGGCTGCAGATCGCGACCTCACCCCGTCCAGCATACGCCCCGCTCCGAAAAACGCACCCACCCACTCCTGTTTGAATCCATTGGCCCCCCTAAGGGGGTGCCAATCCATCGCCGAACCCTTGATTCAGCGAGACGGGATGGCACCTTCATGGGCCTTGGCAGAGGAGAATTCGCCGTCTCAATCGAAAACGATGGCGTCGAGGTATGGGTCACACAGATGGGCCCATGGGCGAACATGAACACCGCGTTCATCGACCGGTCCAATGGCGTGGCCGCAATCGTCGATCCCTTCGATGGCAAGCGTTGGCTGGCTGCACTTGCGGCTGAGGATCTCACTCCGACCCACATCCTGCTCACCCATACTCACCGCGATCATACGGCGGGGGTCAAAGCGATTCGACAGGCCCATCCTGAGATTGAGGTATGGGGACATGAGGAATCGGTCGCACCTTCGGTGCTTGCACGCATCCTGTTCAGACGAACAGACTTCACCCATGTCTGGGCACATGTGCCCGATGCGGTTGTGCAATGGTCCTGCGGCAAAATCCATCTTGAGGTGATTCATTCACCCGGCCATGCGCCAGGTCACGTCACGTTCCACGGTCATGGCGTCTACGTCGCGGGTGACCTACTGTTCACGATGCGCTCAGGCCGAATCGATCTACCTGGTTCAGACCCCGTAGCCCAATGGCGCAGCCTGAGCCATGCTCGAACGGTCTTGCAATCCCTTCCCAGCGAATGGCGATTGATCCCGGGTCACCGATACGAATGGATCGACGGCACGTCGCCGGACTGGGTCAGTCTCCGCGAGGTTCTCGCGCACAATCAATCGCTCAATGCAGCCCACATCGAAACCTTCGACGCGCTACCGTACAATCGCTTCGATGATGACCTCGCAGCTTAGAACAGGTCGTCGATATCGGGCAGTGAAGCGGCCTCGGCCTTCTCTTGCTCCATGTGGACCTGCCAATCGGCCTTCTCGACATAGCCGAGTTCCTTGGCCTTCTCGAGATCGCCTGCAGCGAGGTAATGCTCAATCCACCTCTCGCGTCGTTCCGTCTCCTCATTGGCGAATGCCAATTCCTGGTCCTGATAAACGCGGATTTCTCCGAGGCGTTTGCGCGCACCCATCTGCTTGGCGATCAGCGCGACGAAGATGAGCATCAGCATGAAGGTGATCACGCCGCCGAGAAGCCAAGGCATGATGTTGGATTTTTTATCATCGCCACTCGCCTCTGGGTCCTCGGGTTCGGTAATCACACAGGGCTGACCGATGAGGTGGATGTCGGGGTCGTAGGGACAGGCATCAGCGAGGTCGGACCAGCCATCGGAATCCGCATCAGGACAACCGAAGCGGTCTTCAAAGGAGAAGCCTTTCTCACTGCGGCACATGTCGCTCTGATAGGCTCCAAGCGTGCCATTGTAGCCATATCTATCGAGATCGGGATCCTTCCATTGGCTCTGGCGCAACGGGAACAGATCCGGGTTGCGCCCAGACGCATTGTCGCCGAATCCATCGCCGTCCTGATCCGAGCACTGGGAATCATCATCTAGGAAGGCATCGCCAGTCTGATTGCGCCGCAATTCAATCAACAGACCCTCATTCTCGGGGTCATCGACCCATTCCATATCCCAGTCGTAATTGTCGCCGCAATCATCTCCATCTTCATCGACCCATTGGCTTGGATTGTCGACGAAGGCATCGATTGAGTCGGCCCAGCCATCTCCATCTCCATCCAGGCAGCCATACACGCCGCCCATGGTCGAGGTTCCCGGCACATCGATGCAGTCATCGGCATCGGCGCTGAATGGACTGTCTCCATAGCCATCTCCGTCGGTATCGGTATCCTGGAACGGGTCATCCGGGAAGGCGTCCTGTGGGTCAGGCACGCCGTCGTTATCGCTGTCGGGACAACCGCGTGCCTCTTCGGTATTGGTCGAGCCATAGAGGAAAGGACAGATGTCGCCATTCGTACCGTTCAGATTGTCACCGAACCCATCCGCATCGGAATCACGCCATTGGGTGGGGTCATCGGGGAACCAATCCCCGTTGGGTCCACTCGGATTGTCGCCAAATCCATCGTCATCACGGTCGTCACACTGGGTGCCGTCGAGTGGGAAGAGATCCGGGTTGTTGCCCTCTGGGTCGTCCCCACAAGAAGAAACCTCGCTGTTGCGGTTGTAGCCATCACCATCGGTGTCGACATGCTGGGTCGGATCGTTGGGAAAGGCCTCACCACTGTTCGCATAACCATCGTCATCATTGTCCGGACAGCCGAGCCATTCGATGTCGATATAGGATTCAATATCCTGATTCCATTCGATCGCCCATTCACTGGTTCCGGCCTGGCCGGGACAGGCATCGCCGAGGGTTCCGGTTCGGTTATCACCATAGCCATCACCATCGCTATCCCACCATTGGCTCGGATTGTCAATGAAGGCATCGGCATCGCCACCCGGGCTTGCAAGCCCCTCTCCAGATCCTGCATTGCCGGGGTCGGAGAAGCCATCACCATCACTGTCTGGGCAGCCGATACGGTCCCAACTGGAGTTGCCCCAGATCATTGGGCAGCCATCGGATCGACTGGTGAAGGGCTCATCGCCATACCAGTCTCCATCGGTGTCGTTCCATTGTTCGGGGTCGAGGGGGAAGGTGTCGATATCGTCCAATTGTGGCGGCGTCATCGCCAGCAGCTGACCTGGCCATTCCGGCGGCCGGACGCTGATCCATGAGGGATCAGCGAAGTTGTCACCATAACCATCGAGATCAGTATCCGCCCACTGTGTCGGATTATCATCGAAGTAATCCAGTTCACCGTAGGGATTCGGGTCGCGATTGTCGTTGGTGTTGGCCGGATAGCCATCGCCATCCGCATCGATCCATTGGTAGACATCGTTGGGGAAATCATCGCCGTCATCTGACCAACCATCTCCATCAGTATCGGGGCAGCCATAGCGGTCCATGGTCGAGGTGCCCGCCACATCTGGACAGGCATCTCCATTCGTGCCTCCGAGGTTGTCACCGAAGCCATCGTTATCTGTATCGTTCCACTGCGTTCCATCCTCGGGGAAGGCATCATCTTCATTCAGCACTCCATCTCCATCGATGTCTGGGTCAACGATCCAATGGAATAACCCCTCGTCGTTTCTGCCCATTGCACCAATGATGTAAAGCCCGTTTGGATGCCAATCTACTCCATAGATTGAACCGCAGTTATTTGATCCTCCAAAACCCGTACATCCTCCGGGTCGTGGACCTGAGGCGGTGTCTACGATGCTGCCTGAGTCCGCATCAAAAATTCTCACACTTGCCCCATCCGACTGGTAATAGGTCATTGATGCTGCCACCTGAGTTGAGTCTGGAGACCAAGCGAGGTCGTTGCAAGTGGTTGATGTTGAGTAAACCCAAGTTTGCTGTGAGGAAGCGATATCGTACATCCGCACTCTCGCGCCACCATTATCATATGCTTCGCATGTTGCAAAGGAATTACCATCTGGAGACCATGCAACTGCGTTGTTGACATCCCGGTTGGTATTGAACGAGTGGTTTGCTGTCCAACTACCGCCGACGTTGTAAATCCAAACATCCTCTGCTCCACCAATTAGAATCCGACTGCTGTCAGGACTCCAATCGACAGAATAGAATTGGTCCTCGCCTGCTGGCTCGAATGAATGAATCAGCGATCCATTCATTGAGTCGAAAATTTCGACTTGCCCATCCCCGCTTCCTCCGTCGCGAGCACCGACTACAGCAATCATTGTGCCATCTGAACTGTAATCCAATTCATGTGTTTCCTCACCACCAGTATCGACGGAGAAGAGAGGAGTCATATTGCTCGAATAGTAGGTTTTCAATTCGTCACTGCCTATTGTAGCGGCGACAAAAGCCCCATCGGGTGACCAACCTACATCCTTGATTCCGCTGAGTTGTACAGACCCCAGGTTCTGTCTTGCGGCTGTATCCCAAATCCGCATGTAATCCCCGTCATCAGAGGTCAGATACTGGCTTCCGTTATGGTTGAAAAGTGCAGTATAGTAATCGTTGCTTAACGATTGATGTGCATCCTGCAAGAACCCGCCACTCTGAATCGTCCACGGGTCATTCTTGTCACTGGTTCCGTCTCCATCCCGATCAGGGCAACCCGTTCGGTCGACGGTGCTGTTGCCAGCTGCGACGGGGCAGTCATCCTGCGGATCTTGCACACCGTCGCCATCGGTATCGAAGGCAGCGGCATTGCCGAGCACCACCGTGCTCGTCAGCATTAGCACACCGAGTAGCAGTGCACGGCTCACTCCGGGGGAAGCAATGCGCATGGCGGCGGCTTCATTCATCCAAATAAGGTGTTCCGGTCTACTTGCATCATACACAGGCGCGCGAGAATGCGGTCGATGTGGCGAGAAGTTCAACAGGATGGAGGCCGAGGCCAACCCGATGGCGAGCGGTGACCTGAGGGTTCATGTCGCGGTCGAAGACCGCATTCTCCTTCACCTGCTGGAGCAAGATGATCAGTCGGATCTCTACATGGTCAGCGCCGCAGTCACCCGTCCGGGTATCGCTGAGGCCTGCGCGCTCCACCCCCCGAATGTGAGCCGCTCGATGCGCACACTGCTGCGCAATACCTGGGTCAGTGAACACAGTCGAACGGTACGCGGCGAGAGCCGTCGTCAGAAGACCTGGCAGTTGACCGATAGTGGGCGGGCTGAAGCTGAATCTCGAACGAATTCACTCGGCATCGTCCAAGTGCTGATTCGAGATGAGGATGGTCAATTACTCGAGGTCGCAGCGAGACATGCCAGCGAACGACTGGCAGCGGACCTCAGCCTGCTTCAGATTCTGATGCACGCCCAGCACGAGGGTGTGTTGACCTTCGGTGACATCCGTTTCGGCCTGATTCGCTCGACGGAATCCGAGGGTCAACCCGAACCGGGGCGACTCACACTGGGTGCTGGGGCGCATGCGACCTACCATACCGAACCGCCCGAGACCCGTCAGGTGCATGGCCGCCAGGATGAGGTGGAGGCCCTCGAGGAATGGTTCACCTCCAAGACTCCCTGCATGATGATTCACGGCATCGCCGGCATCGGCAAGTCGACCCTGGCCGCACACTGGTTGCACGAACGCGATGAGGACGGACCGCCACCCTCGGTGTGCTGGTACCCCTGCCAGCCCTGGGACTCGACTCTCGGCCTCGCCACCTCCCTTCTCCATCGGGTGGGCATTGACGCTGCTCACGACCCCGTCCAACTGATGGACACCCTTCCAATGACACCGGGTGCCAAATTGGACATCGATGCCTATCGGCGATTGCTGCTCTCCTACCTCACCGACCCGATGGTGCTGAGGGAGCGATTCACCGAAGAACAGGACCCCGGCGCACCGCCCTACTTCCTCCTCGTTCTCGACGATGTTCACCACCTCGCTGAGGAGGCGGCCGACCTGCTCGGTGCGCTGCTGCAGGTCGCCGATGCCTCCCCGCTCAAGTTGCTGCTGATCAGCCGAACGACCCTGACCTTCTATGATCGTCGAGACGTCCACATGCGCGATCGCGTCGGTGAACTGGCTCTCAGTGGTCTTTCGGTGGAGGATCTCGATGATTGGATCACTGGCCTAGCACAGGGAGAACTTCCCTCTGCACCGGTGGTGCACAAGGTCACGGGCGGTCATCCCCTGGCGATTGAATTGATGGAGATGTACGGCGAGGTCACCCACGGTGATTGGCTGCGCTTTCTGGACGAGGAGATCCTCGATGTACTGCCCTCGGACGATCGCGAGTTGCTAGCGATGCTGGCGGTCTCGGACCGTCCTGTGCCCTGGGCGGTTCTGGCCACGGCCTGTGGCCACGACGGTAAACCCCCCGCGGCGTTGGTCGAGCGCGGCCTTCTGCTCGAACTCGATGAAGGCATGTGGCTGCACGAGGCCTTGCGCGAACGATTGCTGCGCGAGGTCGGAGCTCCACAGGAAGCGCGCAAGGCGCGGCTTGAGGCCGCGCGTTCCGCCTGATCAGCCCATATGCTGGGTCAGCCATTGATCGAAGCCGTCCTTGGCCATCGCACCGGTCTTGGTATCGACCGGTTGACCATTGTGGAACAGCACGAGATAGGGGATGCCACGAACGCCGAAGCGACCCGGCGTGAGCGGGTTCACGTCGGTGTTCACCTTGGCGATCGTCAGTGAAGAACGCTCGGTGGCGACCTGCTCGAGGATGGGCCCAATCATCTTGCATGGGCCACACCAAGGTGCCCAGAAATCGACGAGCACCCACTCGTTGCCACTCGTCACCTGCTGGAAGTCAGCGTCGGTCACCTCGATGAGATTGTCAGCCATGAAACACCCCCCTCTTCGGCATTTTATCAACATGATGTCGCACCTCTCCGCAGGTCAAGGCTTGAGAACCGGCACCGCCTCGCCTTGACCGGAGAGTTCCCCGTGATTATCACCCCGAGCATTCTGACCGTCGATCTCTGCGAGCTCGGGAGCACCATGGATGAAGCACTGGAAGCGGGCATCGATTGGATTCATCTGGATGTCATGGACGGCAACTGGGTGGTCAACAAGACGATCACCTTCGGACCCGCACTGATTCGCTCGATTCGAGATCGCGTCGGACCGGATGTGTTCATGGATTGTCATCTGATGATTACCAATGCCGAGGATACCTGGCAGCAGTATGTCGACGCGGGTGTGGACCTCGTCATCTTCCATGTCGAGGCGGTCGAGGATATTGCAGGTCTCATCACGAAGATTCAATCCAAGGGATGTCAAGCGGGAGCTGTCCTGAATCCAGCGACGACCTCGGCTTCGATTCTGCCTCATCTCGCCAATCTCGATCTGGTTCTCGTGATGAGCGTCGTGCCCGGCAAAGGCGGTCAATCCTTCATGGCTGAGATGGAGGGCAAGGTGCGCGGCTTTCGCACGGCGATCGATGCCCAGATCGCTGCCGGAGGACGGCCGACCAAGTTGATGATCGACGGCGGCATCAAGGCTCACAATGCCGCACAGGTCGCTGAATGGGGGGTCGAAGTCGCCGTCGTTGGTTCCGGTCTGATCAATAATCAGGGCAGCATCGCAGAGAATCTCGCTGAGATCGAACAAGCGCTCTCCACATGACAAGGATTCAAGACCATCCGGCGTCCGGGGTCATCCCATGCCGAGTGTCGAATGGATGGAGGCCGAGGTTCGCAAGGCCGTTCCCGATGCGGTTGAAGTCAAGGTCGTCGACCTGACCGGAGGCCAGGATCACTTCCACGTGCGTGTGGTCTCACCCACCTTCGAGGGCATGCGCCCGCTGCCACGCCAGCGAATCCTACTCGGCCATTTCAAGGACCACATCCCGAGTTCGATCCACGCGATTGACCTCAAGTGTATGACACCGGAACAGGCTGCGGCCGATGATGGTGAAGTCTTCCACCCGCACCCGAACCGTCGCAGTGAGGCGGAATACGTGGGCATTGAGATTCGACCCAAGGAGGAATGAGAATGAGTGAGACTGAATTCAACTGGACCCCTGAAGAGCTTGACAAATTGGTGGCTGACAACCCCCTCGTATTGTTCATGAAAGGCACACCCGAGATGCCGGAGTGTGGTTTCTCCAACCGCGCGGCACAGGTGCTGAAAGCGGTCGGCAAGCCCTTCGTGTCCGTCAATATCCTGACCGATGCGCGCGCCATTCCGAGCGTGTGCGACTGGGCGGACTTCCCGACCATGCCTCAGATCTATGTCAACGGCGAACTGGTCGGTGGCTCCGACATCGCGCTCGAAATGTACGAGAGCGGCGAGCTTCAGGAGATGATCGCCGAAGGCGATGCCGCGGAATGAGAGGCTACGAGCAGCACAATCGAAGCACCGATGATCGCAGCGATCGCTGCGCCTTCGACCCCCCGTTCTGGAATCAACACGGCGCAGGCGATGCCATCCGCGATGATACCCATCCACAGAATCGCTGCATAACGAAGAGGATTTTCGCTGACCTGAACGAGCGTCAATGGCACGCTCGCGAGCAGTGCGAGAACCCAGGCGAAGAGCATCAGGTGGAACAGCGGTGTCGCCGATTCAGAATAAGCGGGAAACACCCAACCCAGCGCAGCGCTGCCGAGGATACCTCCGATGACGACCCCCGGAATCGCACACAGCCCGAGGATTCTGAACGAGCGCATCGCCCGGTGACGCATCTTCACCCGATCGTTGCGTACCTCCCCAAACCATGACAGCATGACGGCCCGCACCGAGAGAATCGGCGCATAGCCTGCGATGAAGGCGAGCCAGGCGATCTGGAACACCTCGACATCCTCCGGCGTCGCGAGAATGCCGAGCATCAACTTCTCGACCCGAACATTTGCCACCATGGCCATCGCCGCCAGAAGAAATGGGAATCCCAGGGTAATCAGTGACCTGCCATCGGCCACAGAGGTATCGAGTACCTCTCCACCCTCCACCAACCCTAGTCTCTTCTCGCCGAGGTGGACGGCGAGTAGAATCGCGCCGATTGGGCCCGCGAAGGTGGCGAGCGCGAGCGCAATCGGATGTGCACCCATCACCGATGCGGCGAGAACGATGGCCGTCGCAGTCGCGCCGCGATCGACCAGACGAACCAAAGCCTCCTGTCGAGACTCACCCAATGCCCTCAACGCCGCGCGATGGGCATAAGCGAGAATCTGCACGCAGGCGGACAGCGCCAGAATCAACGAGGCGACCAGCCAGACCGTCGAATCCCCAACCCAGAGATAGCCGAGGATACCACCCACGGCGATGATGGGAAGCGCGAGCCTGACCTGAATCTTCAGACAGCGATGGACCAGACCATGCGCATTGGCACCCAGCCGTTCACCATCGCGCCCGATCAGGGTGGGTAGCCCGAGATCGATGAAGGTCGCCGTCAGATAGAACAGATCCAACAGCAGGACCCAGCGGCCATAGTCTCCATCGGTGAAGGTGCGGGTCAGCACCACATGCACAGCGATGCCGACCAGCAACGCGGCGATGTCCGCCGCCGAAAGCCAGAGCGTGTCGCGCTCCAACCTGACGCGGCGCGTCACCGCTTCACCTCGATCAGCATCGCGTGGAGTTCCTCGGTACAATGTGTCCAGGCCATGCTGTCCTGCGCCTCCTTGCGAGCCGAGTCTCCCAATCGCTTTCTCTGCTCGAGTGAAAGAGCACAGAGTTCGAGAAGTGCCTCCTGACAGGCTCCGTCATCGCCGAGTGGGATTAACTTCAGCCAATCCGAGTCTCGATATCGGACCAGTCCACTGACCTCGGAAGCGACCACTGGCAATCCGGCTGCAGCGAATTCGGCAACCTTGAGTGGGCTGGCATGCTTCCATACCTCGCGCGCAGGCAGGTGCATCACGCCGATATCACAGGCTGCAAGACGTTCCGCAACAGGTCCAGCACCTTCGACTCTGGTCAATTCAGAGAGGCGCTGAGCATCATTGCCCGCGCCGAACAGATAGGGTTGGAAACCCATCTCGACCAGACGATGGAGTTCGCGTTCCCGGTCGAGGCTGCCATGGCAGACGATGATCGGATCCTCATTCATCGATGCTGGCCTGAAGTGCTCGATTGAAACGCCTGCAGGCACGACGGCAGAAGGTCCGTCCCATTCCTGTGAAGTGGCCATGTGGGGGCTCTTGACGGCTCTGCCGGCAGCGAGCCGGGTCGCCATCGACCAGGCCTTGCGATACTGGATGGATTGGAGCCAACCGACCACCCCGGTTGAGATCGGTGGACTTCGATCCATGATGATCCAGGGCAATCCTGCGGCCGAGAGAGATCGAGTTGCCCCGACGACTGCGGTCCATTCGACGATTGCCGCAGAGAATCCCTTCAGGTCCATCTTCGCCAAGGTGGTTGACACGCTGCGCGTGAAGGAGCGGTGACCGCGACCCAACCGAGTGGAACGTTCGACCCGATGCTGGCCATCTGGACTCATCCATTCGATTGACCAGCCGCGCGCTTCGAGGGCGCCGGCGATGCCGCGCCGGGAGGCATAGGACATCTCCTCGCTGCGCCGATGCGTAATCCACAGCAGTCTCATCGCGCCACCTCATCATACAATGCGCCCCATAGCGGTACGATGTTATCCAGTAGAAATTTCCCGGATTCGTCGGGCCCTGCAGCAGACATGTGATGCCATTCATCTCCCGAGAGCATGGCCTTCATCGCAGTGGCGAATGATTGAGCATCCCGTTGCACAATCCGGCCCGCTTTGTCGAATACGCCCTCACTAGCCGGGCTCGCGAGCACCGGCATGCCGCGGGCCATCGCCTCGATGATCGTCATCGACAATCCCTCCCATTCAGAGGGTGAGAGCAGGGTGCCCGAGGTCGAGAGGAGGCTTTCCTTCTCCTCCCCATCGACCCAGCCATGACCGGTGATACCCGGTTCGGACTGAGATATTCCGGTGAGGTGAAGGGTCACGGCATGACCCTCGTCTCTCAGCCGCTTGACGGCATCGATTGCAATCGATTGACCCTTCATCGGATTGGCACGACCCATCAGCAGAAACGAGGTACGGTCCCTCTCATGTGAAACCGGAACGGTGGGAACCGGATTCGGAATCACACTGCAATCCCCCAGCCAGGTGGAGAGCCGGAGTCGCCATGATTCACTCAGAACGACGGTGTGAACGGTCGCCAATACAGCGGTCATCTCAGAACCTCGTTCAGCACAGTGTCGATCGAAGTCGCCTGAATGGAGCGAGAGCACGACCGGAATCCCTGCCTTCCGCGCGATTGCGATTAATCCTCTCTTGCGCTTCCATGACCACCGCGTGGCGCTGTGGACATGGACGATATCGATTCCACCTGAACGCAGTCTCCTCTTCAATGAGCCACGCACCTTGCGCCAGGCATTCAGTACAGCGAGCGCTCCACCATCCGCATGGCTAGCCATCATCTCCGCCTGCCAGCCCGTGGGCGAATGGTCGGCCAGAAGCCGAATCACAGTACCCATACCGCCACGGGTCCTGCTCGGTCCGACATGGAGTACCGTGCGCATCTTGCCCCACCGCATCCGGCTCACAGCGGGTAAGGCGCATGAAGGGCTCGCCGTCCGGCTTGGCGACGGTGTGCTTATCGCCGAACCCATCGAGCGAGGTGCGGGATTCGACATGGTGCTGCGAGTCGCATTTCTTGTGGTACAGGTGGTTGCCACGTTGACCGTGGTGATTCCACTGGCTTGGCACGCATGGTTGAATCGACGCTGGATGAGGCTCGGTGCACCCCTGCCTCCAGCCTGTGCGGATGCCGATCTTCCCTTCCTCTGCGTGGTGGTGCCGACTTGGAACGAGGCTGCGGTCATCGAGGCGAAGCTCTCCGATCTTCTGGCACAGAGATATCCTTCGAATCGGCGCCGATTCCTGTTGATTGACTCCGCTTCAACCGATGATACCGTCGCTCTGGCCACCGCCTGGGATAAGGCGCACAGCGCCGGACTTGAGATTGTCACCATGCCCGCACGTCTGGGAAAGTCTGCAGCCATCAATCGTGTGATCGAGGAACTGCGGTCCACGGATGAGGTCTTCGTGATGACCGATGCCGAAGCCCTTCTCGAGGCTGGTGCGCTGCGCCGGATCGGTCGCTGGATGAAGGATGACAGCATCGGCGCAGTCTGCGGCACGCCTGGCCAGGATGCAGACTCAGAGGCCTATCGCGACTGGTACCGCTGGTTCCGTGAAGGCGAATCCCGAGCGGACTCAACACCGATCTTCGAGGGTTCAATCGCCGCCTATCGCATAAGCGCCGTGCAACCGGTCGAGGCAGCGGCGAATGCCGACGATTCCCAACTCGCAGTCATCGTCCGTGCGAGTGGGTTGCGGGCCATCTCGGATGGCGCAATCCGATTCCATGAGACCCCCCTCACCGATCCGAAGGAACGACGCGACCGAATCGTGCGCCGTGGCCAGGGACTGTCACGTCACTTCTGGCGCCAGCGCTCACGCTGGTTCCTGAAGGACGAGTGGGGTACGATCCTCGGCCTCAATGGTGTACAGCACACAATCACGCCGTGGTGCGTCATCATCGGCATCCTCGCTGGAATCGCGCATGCGACCACGGTCATCCTGCTCGGCTGGAGCGGATCCGAGGCCCTTCTGCTCGACCGTGTCATGCTGCTGGTCGATGCGCTGGTTCTCGCCAGCCTTGCGATTGGAGTGGCGCGCATTCGCGTCCCGCTATGTGCGACGATCCTCGCCTTCCTCGAACAGAACCTGCATCTGGCCCGAGGCATGCTCCTGTTCAAGATGGGCATGAACCTGCACCAATGGAAGCCATCCAAATCCAATCGTCTTCGGTGATGCAGAATAATAAAAAAAAGGGCCTCCGGTGGGCACCCGAAGGCGCCCACCGGAGGCCACGTTGGTTATCTTGTGGTGTGTATTGAGCACGATCTCGTCATTCTACCTGAGGGGTCTCAGGAGAGTGCGAGGTCGCTGGTGCCAGCAACAACGGTTCCGCGGTAGGTAACGTGGACGTTAACTTCACACGTGACTTCTCCAGCGCCGCCGCAGATGTCTGCGTCGTTCTCACTCAGGGTGAGGAACTC
>Ga0114993_10002500_pt1 | contig 20001 bp, 17 predicted proteins | sample ArcticOcean_MG_C_FD_87042 | JGI IMG/M metagenome (GOLD analysis project Ga0114993, IMG submission 87042) | Marine microbial communities from western Arctic Ocean - ArcticOcean_MG_CB2_150 | ecosystem: Environmental > Aquatic > Marine > Oceanic | place: Arctic Ocean: Canada Basin | collected...
AAAAAAGAAAAATATTTTAAAAAAAATAACAGAAAAAAAAAAAGAAAAAATTATCTCTTCAAAAAAAAATTTTCCACTAAATTCTTTATTAAATAATATTAAAAATGTTAAAAATGTTAAAAATGTTATTAATTTTAAAGATAAAATGAAAAACCTAAATTTAAAAAAAAAAATATCAATTATTGCTGAAATTAAAAAGGCAAGTCCTTCTGCAGGCCTTATTGTAAAAAACTTTGACCCATTAAATATTGCAAAATTATATATTGAAAATGGAGCTTCTTTCCTTTCCGTTCTTACAGAAGAAGATTTTTTTATGGGTAAACTTGATTACATTAAAAAAATTAAAGACTTTTATAAAACTCCTATTTTGTGCAAAGATTTTTTTATAGATACTTATCAAGTCCCTTTAGCTAAAAATTTTGGAGCTGACTGTATTTTAATAATACTTGCAGCAGTAGATGAAAGTTTAGCTAAAGATTTATACCAAACTGCAAACGATTTAAATATTTCAACAATAATAGAAATTCATACTGAAAAAGAAGCTGAGTTAGCCTTAAATTTTGAAAATTCTATTATTGGTATAAATAATAGAAATCTTAAAACTTTAGAAGTCTCAATAAAATCATCTATAAATCTCTCTAAAATCTTAAAACCACACTCAAATCCAATTGTATGTGAAAGCGGAATAAATTCTGCTGATGACATAAAATTTATATTAAACAATACTAATATTAATAACTTCTTAATCGGTGAATCACTTCTTAGAAGTAACGATATTGCATCAAAATTAAGAGAATTTACTGAAATTACCCTGTAAAATAAGGCTTTTTAAACGTTGATTTAAAAAGAGAACTTTTGTAGAACAGTAAATGTACGATATTTGTTCTATGCTAACTAAAAAACAAAAAAACTTACTTTTATTTATAAATAAGAAACTCAGATCTACTGGGGTGTCTCCATCCTATGAGGAAATGAAAAATTCATTAAATTTAAAATCAAAATCTGGAATACATAGATTGATTTCGGCTCTTGAAGAAAGAGGGTTTATTAAAAGACTAGCACATAAAGCTAGAGCATTAGAGGTGTTAAAACTACCCGAAACAGCAAGTGTAAATGATATTTATAATTCTTTTTCACCAAGTGTTATTAAGGGTGGTTTAGATTCATCCAATTCTAAAAAGAATGTAAAAGAAATACCTATTTTAGGAAAAATTGCTGCAGGCGCACCGATTGAAGCAATACAAAATGAGGTTAGTAAAGTAACTCTTCCAGAAGAACTTACAAATAATGGGGATCATTTTGGATTAAAAGTTTCAGGAGATTCAATGATCGAAGCGGGAATAAATGATGGAGATACAGTAATTGTAAAAAAAACAAATACAGCAGATAATGGTCAAATAGTTGTGGCTTTAATAGATGGTCATGAAGCTATGCTAAAGAGAATAAGAAAAAAAGGTAAAATTGTAGCACTAGAAAGTGCTAACAAAAGATATGAGACTAAAATTTTTGGTCCCGATAGAGTAAAAGTTCAAGGCATACTAGTATCTTTATATAGAAACTTTCAATAAAATAGTCTAATAATATTTTATGAGTTTAGTGGCAACAAGATTTGCTCCATCTCCAACAGGTCCTTTACATATTGGTGGCATAAGAACTGCTTTATTTAATTGGTTATTTTCAAAAAATAAAAAAGGTAAATTTTATTTAAGAATAGAAGATACTGATAAAGAAAGATCAAAAAAAGAATTTAAAGATCAAATAATAGAATCTTTGAAGTGGATTGGTATAGAATATGATGGAAAAGAATATATACAGTCTCAAAATATAAATAAACATAAAGAAATTGCAAATGAACTTTTAAAAAGAGGATTTGCTTATAAATGCTATTGTTCAGAAGAAGAAATTGAAGAACAAAAAACAAAGGCTAAAAAAGCAAAATTACCTTTTATCTATAATAGAAAGTGGAGAGAATCTAAAAACTTAAAAATTCCACAAAATACAGATCCGGTAATAAGATTTAAAAGTAAAATTAGTGGAAATGCTAGTTTAAAAGATTTAGTACAGGGTGAAATAAATATTTCAAACTCAACTTTGGAAGACTTCGTAATACTACGTAAAGATGGTTCGCCAACATATCAACTATCAGCTGTTGTAGATGATAATGAAATGAGAATTACTCATGTGATAAGAGGAGATGATCATAAAATAAATGCTTTTAAGCAAAAACAAATATATGAAGCAATGAATTGGAAAGTTCCAGAATTCGCTCACATTCCATTAATTCATAGCACTGAAGGTAAGAAACTTTCAAAACGCGATAATGCTTCAACATTAAATGATTATAATAAAATTGGAATACTTCCTGAAGCTTTACGAAATTATTTACTACGTTTGGGCTGGTCTCATAAAGATAAAGAAATATTTACTTTGGAAGAAAGTATTGAGTACTTCAATTTAAATAGTGTTGGAAAATCACCTTCAAAAATAGACATGGATAGGATTTTATCTATTAATGAGCATTATATTAAAAATCTTAATGAAAAAGAATTGTATAAACGTTTTAAAATATACTCTAAAAAATATAAAAAAGAAATTGATGATAAATATGAAAAAAATTTAATCAACTCAATCCATTTTTTAAAAAATAAAGCTAAAAAATTAGAGGATATTTATAAAAATGCAGAATATATATTTAATGAAGATATCAAAATTTTAGATCAGGATTTACGCTTATTGGATGAAACTGCCAAGAAAGTAATAAGAAATTTCCTAGATGATTACAAGAAAATTGATAATGTTAACAAAGATGAATTAGAAAGAATTATAAAAAATTTAATTATTTCGAATAAAACAAATTTTAAAGGTGTTGGTCAACCTTTAAGAATAGTCTTAACCGGTTCTAAGTTTGGACCGGGTGTTTATGAAATCATTTTATCGCTTGATAAAGAAGAAGTCGTAAAAAGATTAAAGATGATTAATTAATACAGTACTTGCAAGTACAGAAGATTTATCAGTTTTAAAAGTATTAATTATTTTCTGAGAGTTAAGTACTTGATCTTTTAAAGCCTCTTTATTGTTTAATAGTTTGTCCACGGTATTAAAAATAGTTTCTGGATTACATTTTGATTGAAGCAATTCAGGTATAACTTCTTTATTTGATAATATATTAACAATATTTGCAAATCTTACTTTTACTAACATTTTAAGAATTAGAAAATTAATCATGTTCATTTTATAAATAATAATTGAAGGTACTTTAGCGGAGCAAATCTCTAAAGAAATTGTTCCAGATTTTGCTACAGCAAAAATTGATGATTCAAGTATTTGAGATTTAATTTTATCATCAAAGGTTGCTGCACAATTTTTGAAATCTTCCTTTAATAAAAGGTTTTCTATTTTTTGAAAATGTTCAGATGTGCAGTGAAAAATAAAGAAAAAATTTGTATATTTCATATTCATCATTTTAATAAATTTAAACAAAATTGGGATTAAAATTTTAATCTCAGACGAACGGCTACCAGGAAAGATTGAAAAAGGAAATTTATTATTTTTAATTATATTACTAATATCAATTTTTTTTTTTTTTGAATTTTCAAGCAATGGATGTCCAATAAAAGTTGAATCAATGTTTTCATTATCAAAATATTTTTTTTCAAAAGGAAAAAGTAGTAACACATGATCTAAAAACTTTTTAAGTTTTTTTACTCTATGCTCTCTCCATACCCATACTTGTGGAGCTACTAGGTGAATAGTTTTAATACTAGGTTTTATCTCTTTAACTTTTTTAGCGATTCTTAAAGTAAAATCTGGACTATCAACAGAAAATAAAATGTCTGGATTAAACCTTATAATTTCATTAACGGTATAATTTATTTTTTTCTTAATCTTGAAAACATTTAATAACACTTTGGTAAAACCTAAAAATGTAACTTTATTTAAATCATAAATCGATCTAATGCCTAATGCTTTTACGTATGTGCCGCCAACAGATAAATATTCTATGTTAGGTTTTGATTCTTTTAATTTTAAGATTATCTTGGAAACCAATTTATCACCTGAAGGTTCTGCTGTAAGAATAAATATTTTTTTCATGTAACGTTTATAAACATCTTATTTTTGTTGGCAAACTTTATGCATTTATTTTTTTCTAATAAGATGTGTTGATTATTTTTTACCACTATTCCCTTAAGTCCCGACAGTTTACATCTAAATAAAGTATTAAATCCAATGGTAGGTAAGTCAATTCTTAAATCCTGTTTTTTCTTTGGGAATTTTACTAAAACACCTTTACATTTATATCTTTTACTTTTAATTGTTTTGAGCATTTCCTGGGTACCACCGTTTCCTTCAATGGCAACAACTCTATTATTTCTGACTATTACTCCTTGTGCAAAACTATATTTATCTAATCTATTTAAAGTCGTTATAGCTTTATGAATATCAATGTCATCTTCCTTGTTAGGCTTAACTTTTGAATAATTTCCTTTTTTTAAAGTTAACTCAGGATTAAAAGTTGATGCACTTATAGTCCTAATTTTTTCTTGTTTTAAGATTTTTATAACTTCAATTAAAATTGCAGCATCACCTAACTTAAAGCTTTTGATTATTCTTGGTATATAATAAATTCCCTTTAAGTCTAATCGAAGTTTAGATAAATTTGGTTTCTTTACTTTTCCAGCAAATAAAACCTTACTACATTTGTTTTCTTTCAATATTTTAATAATTTTTCCAAATTGACCTACAAAAACTTTATGTGAATTTTTTTCTTTTTTAAAAATATTTTTTTTAGAAAGATCAATAATTGTATATTTTATTTTATTTTTTTTTGTTTTTTTTGTTATTTCTTTTGGTAAATCAGTTTTACTTAATATTAAGACAATCATTTTATTCTTTGGTTAAAGGTGTGCAAATAGGTCGTTTTTTATCTTTTAAAATAAAATTTGTTACTTCCGTAACTAAAGTATTATTATTGTATTCACCATTAATTTTACTTACGTTTTCATGTAAATTTACTGATGAAAAAATTTTTTTATAAGCATCTCCTAATTCAATTATTTTTTTATTTTCGTATTTTTTTCTTCTAAGACCAATTAAATTTAAACCTTTTAAATAATTTCTATTACCAATTGAAAGACCGAATGGGATAACATCTTTAAGAACTCCTGTCATACCACCTATCATGGCTAATCTACCTATTCTTGTAAATTGTTGTACTGCGGAATTTCCACCAATTATAACTCCATCTTCAATTGTTACATGTCCACCTAAAGGTACATTATTTGCAATAACAACATTATTACCTACTTCACAATCATGGGCCACATGTGAAGAGATCATAAATAAGCAATTATCTCCAATTGTGGTTTTTCCCCTGCCGCCTTGAGTGCCAGGGTTTATTGTTACGTATTCACGCATCATATTATTTTTTCCAATTATTAAAGTGCTTTTTTCACCCTTAAATTTTAAATCTTGTGGATTAGTACCTATGCTAGCAAATGGATAAATTTTTGTGCCAGCTCCAATTTTGGTATATCCATCAATATTAACGTGTCCATGTATTTCTACATCATTTTCTATTTCTACATTTGGACCTATAACTGTATATGGTCCAATTTTAACATTGTTTAAAATTTTTGCTTTTTTATCAATAATACTTGTTTTGTGTATCATGTAATTTTATTTCCTATCAACAATAGTCGCTGACCACTGTGCATCAGCCATTTTTTTATCATTAACTTTTGCTATACCTTTATATTTCCAAACTCTTCCATGAGATCTTACTGCCTCAATATCAAGATGAAGTTCACAATCTGGTAAAACGGGGTTCCTAAATCGTGCTTTTTCTATACTCATAAGATATACCAATTTATTTTCATATTCTTTGGGATTAATTCCATAAGCGGTAAGGGCTGCTGCAGCTTGACCAAATGCTTCAACAATAAGAACTCCAGGCATAATTGGTTGTTCAGGAAAATGACCTTGAACAAAAAAAGATGTTTTCTTCACATTTACTATTGCTGTTGCTGATTTAAGATGAACAATATTAATTAATTTATCAATTAACAACATAGGTTCTCTATGTGGTAGTAACTTTTCTATTTTTATCTTATCAATAAAATTTTCATTCATGTTTTTTTCTTTCTTTAACAAAAGTTTTTAGTGGAACTGCAGGGTAACCCATTACTTGTTTATTATCAGGAATATCGTTAATTACACCACTGCCACCACCAATTTTTACATTGTTTCCAATTTTTAAATGGCCTGAAATACCAGCTTGACCACCAATAACAACATTATTTCCAAGAGTTGAACTTCCGGCAAAACCAACTTGCCCCGCTATCATACAATTGTTTCCCATTTTAACATTATGCGCTACATGAACTTGATTATCTAGGAAAGTATTTTCACCAATAATTGTATTTGTAAGTGAACCTCTATCAATAGTGCTGTTAGCACCAACTTCAACGCCATCATGTAATATAACTTTGCCAACATGAGGTGTTCGAATATTACTATTTTTAATTGGAATAAAACCAAAGCCTTTTACACCAATCCTGCATCCATCCTGGACATAAACATTGTTGTGAATGATAGAATTTCTTATTGTTACAGAAGAGCCTATAATACAGTTTTCGCCTATAGTAACATTACTTTCAATAATACTATTAGTAGCAATCTGTGAATTCTTTCCTATTTTAACATTCTTGCCTATAAAAACATTCTTTCCAAATTTTACTGTATTATACAATTCATTTAAATGTTCAGAAAGAGATAAATTTTCATCTGGAAAATCTAAATCAGCTTTTGGATAAAACATTTTAGATACTTGAGTGACTGCAAATAAAATATTTTTAACATCAAGTTTAATGCACTTTTCTGGTAGATGTTTAGAAAGATTTGATGATGTTATACAAGCAGAAGCTTTTGTTTGGAGAGATAATTTTTGATATTTACTAGAATTTAAAAAGGTCATGTCATTGCTAGTAGCATTTTCTAAAGATTCAAATCCATAAATCTTAAAATCATTAATTTTATTAAAATCTCCTTTGCATCCAAGATTCTTAATAATATCAATTAAAGGGAATGGTCCCTTCTTTTCGAAAAAAACATTTTTAGACATCTATTTTAAATTTAAAGATGGAAGTTCCTGATTCAGCTTTTCAATAATATCTTTAGTAATATCCACTGCCGGATTTCCTGCTAATGTGCTTCTTTTATCTACGATCAACCAGATATTATTTTCTTTTATATGAGAGGCTAGAATTGGATCAATTTTTTTTATAAGAGTTTCTCTAGATTCAGCTCTTTGAGTTGCTATCGTCTCAAGTGATGATCTTCTTTGTGACTGGTAATCAATTACTTTTTTTCTTAATGTATCGCTTTCCTTATTATAATCATCTTTTGAGATTGCATTTTTTTTAGACAATAAAGCGTTTTCTTCTTTTTTTAAACTTTTTTCCATCTCTGAAAATTTTTTTGCATTTTCATCAAATTTCTTTTTCAAAAAATCCTGTGCACCCTTTCCTGCTTTGCTATTATTTAGTATGTATTTTAAATCTAATATAACTATTTTTTGTTCAGCAAATGAATTTGTACAAAATAAAAGGAAAAAAGTAACTACAACAAATTTTACAAAATATTTCATTAAAAAGAAGTTCCTAATCTAAAGTTAAAAGTTTCTGTTTCGTCAGTAGTTGCTTGCGTTAAACTTTGCGCAAGAGTAAAGGTTAAAGGACCGATTGGAGTAAAAAGGTTAGCACCTATGCCTATAGATGATCTAATTTCATTTGTTTCGTCCACAGAGTTACTATAATCTACTCCCCATACATTACCAGCATCAAAAAATACGGAAAAATCTGTTCTATAAGACTCCGGCAAAAGGTTTGGCAATTGAGCTTCAGTTGTGAATGATGTCACGTAATTTCCTCCAATATAATCATCTCCATCCTTAGGTCCCACTTTTAAAATATTAAATCCACGTAATCTTTGTCTCGGTATATATATCCTGTTAGTAAGTCTAACATCATCATCAACTCCAGTAATTGTTTTTCCATAAAATTTAAATGATCCAATAAAATCATCTGAAAATTCATGATAATTGCTGAATTCTATAGAATTCATAATTGATGAACTGTCCTGAACAACTGGTAATGATTGCTTAAAAGTTGCTTTATATCCGTCTGTGGGTTTAAATGCTTGATTTCTTTTATCAAAAATAACTGCATATCCCAAGTCAGCATTGAAAAAGTTACCTTTCATTTTTTTAATTGATGAAGATGCTGTATCCTCAACTTCGATATCTTCAAAAGCTACTGCAAAGTTAGGTTGAATAAATACTTTTTCATATTGCTCAAACTTAGTACCAATTAGAAAACCAGTTTTCGAACTCTTAAAACCAGATGTGTTAGATCTGTTTGTTGCAGAAACATCTAACTCTGCATTTACTGAATTTCCGCTGAAGTTATAATTTGGATTTTCAACTGCTAAATTTCCGCTAACCTTTGCTTCCGATAAATTTAAAGTTGAATCAAGACTAATACCTCTTCCTAACCAGTTGTTTTCACTTACAGCAAATTGAAAACTTGTTCCATCAGTACCAATACCTGCACCAGCCATAATTTCACCAGTAGCTTTTTCTTCAACTCTTATTTGTAAAATTTTTAAATCTTTTGTTGATCCTGGTAAAACTTTATGTTCAACCACACCAAAAAGGTTTCTTGCCTTAATTTCGTTAATAGATTTATTAATAAGTAAAACGCTATACGGATCACCTTCATCAACCACTAGAGTTCCTCTAATTACTGAATCATTTGTTACAGAATTTCCAACAATATTTATTCTTTCAATAATAACTTTTTCACCTTCAAAGATATTTATTTTAACTTCAACGCCATTTCCTTCTAAAGTTTCATAAACATTATGGTTAATGAATTGTAACTCTTTTTGTTCACTAAGTTTATCAATTTTGACTAATAAAGATTGTAATTTTTTCTGAGAATAATAATCACCTATAAGTTTGCTAAAATCATTTTCTAATGAGAGAAAAGCTTCATTATCTAAAGTTTCAGCTATATTGGCGTAGATTTTTTTAAACTTATATCTTTTACCAGCATTAATGTTGTAAGTTAGAATAAAACCTTCTCCATCAGCGTATTCAACATTAGTAGATTTAATTAAAACTTCATAATATCCTTTATTTTTATAATAGTTTTCTAATAATCTTTTATCTAAATCAATTCTTGTTTGGTTAAGATAAATATTTTGTGAAATAAATTTCCACATTCTATTTTCTTGAGATGTGATTATATCTCTTAATTTTCTTTCTCTAATTTTTTTATCACCAAGAAAATTAATTTTAGCAATTTTCGCCTTGTCACCTTTTTCAATTGTATATATTAGATTAACTCTATTTTTTTGAAGTCTTACTACTTCACCTTGAATTTTAACAAAATAAAAACCTATGCTTCTATAAAAATCTTTTATTAAGTTGATGTCACTTTTAATATTGTCATCTTTAAAAGAGCTTTTTTCTCGTAGAGTCAATAATTCAGAAATTTTTTCCTTATATTTTTCTGCTTTTTCTCCGTTAAATACTATCGAGTTTATAATTGGATTTTCTTTAACAGTAATCAATAATTTTTCATCTTTGATTAAAACTTCTATATCGGAAAAAAAATCGGATTCGTAAAGTTTTTTAATTAATATATTAACATCATTTTTTTTATATTCTTTACCAATAGTAACATCTCCAAATATAAGTATTGTTTCATTTGAGATTCTCTCATTACCATTAATCTCCACTGTTTTTATTATCTCAGAATATGAATATGAGCTAAGTAAAATTAATGTAATAAATGAAATAAATATCTTTTTAAACAATAACATAAGTTTATTTTGCACACATATAAGTTGTTTTCAATCTACTCCAATTATCTATTCTTTTAATATCATCTATTAATATTGGTTTCTTTTTAGCATATTTTTTGAATTCTTTATCATTAAAAAGCTTGTTAATAGTCTTAACTATATCTACAAAACCAATTTTGCCCCCTATAAATGCATTAACTAAAAATTCGTTTGCCGCATTAACTATAATAGGTGTTGAGGGACCTGAATTAAGGATTTTATTTATTAGTTTAATCGATGGAAATTTTTTAATATTTACGCTTTGGAAAGTTAACTCGTTTAATTTATTAATATTTATATTTGAAATTTTTAATGAATTTTTCTTAACTCCGTAAATTGTATTGGAAATTGGAATTTTCATATCTGTATTATATAAAATCATTTTTATTAAACCATTTTTAAAACGTATTATTGAATGAACGTATGATTGGGGATGTATCATTATTTTATATTTAGATTTATCAAATTTAAAAAGTTTACACGCCTCTATTACTTCGAATACTTTATTCATCATGTTTGCTGAATCTATTGAAATTTTTTCACCCATTTTCCAATTAGGGTGCTTAATAGCTTGTTTTACTTTTACTTTTTTAAGTTTATTTATAGAAGTATATAAAAATGGTCCACCTGAAGCAGTAATTATTATTTCCTCAATTTCATCATTAGATATATCTTTAGTAAGTTCCATTATAGAGAAATGTTCAGAATCAACAGGAAGAATTTTAGTTTTATATTTTTTAATTAACTTCGATAGTATGGGCCAACCACAAATAATAGTCTCTTTATTTGCTATTGCTAGAGTCTTACTAATTTTTATTGCATCAATTGTTGGTTGTAATCCAGCCAAACCTACAATGGAGGACATCGTATAATCTATTTTTTTACTTATTATTTTTTGAATTGGTACATTACCTCTATAAACTCTCGTTTTTGTTTTTGCTAAAGAATTTTTCACATTTAAATAACACTTTTCATTTTGTATTAAAACATTTTTAGCTTTAAAATATTTTGCTTGTTGAATTAGTTTTTTATAATTTTTATTTGCTGAAAGAAAAACAATTTCAAAATTTTTTTTATTTTTTTTTATTACTTCTAATGTTGATTGACCAATAGAGCCAGTAGAACCAAGTATTGCAATACTTTTTTTCATTACGGAACAACTTTAAAAAAATATAAAATAAGTGTAAACACAACTACAAACATTAAACCATCAATACGATCAAAAATACCTCCATGACCAGGTAGAATTTTTCCAATATCCTTTATTTTTTCTAATCTCTTAAAGTAAGAAATAGCTAAATCTCCTGCTTGAGCAACTAAAGATAAAATTATACATAAAAAGAAAAATTTAGGTTCAAGAAAATTTATTTTTAATGAATCAAGGGGCGTAAATGTATTAATAAGTTTTGGTATTAGTGCATTAGCAATAAGCACCGAAAATAAAGAAAAGATAAATGATCCAATTACTCCAGATAATGTTTTTTTAGGACTAAGTTTAGTTATTTTTTTCCATTTAAATATTTTACCAAATATATAACCTCCAACATCTGAACATATCACAAGAATAATTACCCATAATAATAAATACAACGAAATTGAATCTTTATCTGCAAGATAGTAAATTGAGTATAGAGATAAGATTAATATTAAATCAAAAAATAATATTATATTTTTTTTACTAAAAAATGAAAATAATTCATAATTGGCTAAGAAAAAAATACCAAGTAAAAAAAAGAGTAAAAAATATCCACCTTTTAGTATAAAGAAAAATGATAATGGTAGTATAATTATTGATGTTAAAATTCTTTTCTGGAGATTGTTCATATTTTACCAAAGTTCCTTTTAGTTTTATTAAATTTTTTTAAAATATTGTTAAAGTCTGTTTCACTGAAATCTGGCCATAGCTTGTTAACAAAAAAAATCTCTGTATATGCGAGTTGCCATAATAAAAAATTACTTAATCTTTTGGTTCCTCCAGTTCTAATTAAAATATCTGGATCTGGCATATTTTTTGTATAAAGGTTTTTTGCAAAATTACTAACATTAATTCCTTTGCTTTTTCCTTTTGCTATATTTTTGCAGGCATTTATTATTTCTTCCTTTGAACCGTAATTTAATGCAAGATTTATAGTTATTTTTTTATTATAAAATGTTTTTTTTTTAATACTTTTTGTAATTTGTACTATATCGCTTGGTAAACCCTTTTTTTTTCCAAGAATATTAATTTTTATTCCTTCTTTAGTAATTTTTTTTAACTTTTTTTTTAATGATTTTCTAATTAAATCAAAAAGAAAGTTAATCTCACTTTCTGGTCTTTTCCAATTTTCTGTAGAGAAAGTATAAAGAGTTAAAAATGGTATATTTTTTTTAGCTGAAGCTTTGATTATAGTTTCAATAGTTTTAATACCATTTAAATGACCATAATTTCTTGATCTACCTTTTTTTAAACCCCATCGCCCATTACCATCCATTATTATAGCGACGTGATTTAATTGGTTCATACTGTCATTATTTCTTTTTCTTTTTCTTTTAATTTATTTTCTAACTCGGTAATTTTCTTATCAGTAATATTTTGAATTTTTTTTTCAGCATTTTTATTTTCATCTTCACTTATTTTTTTATCCTTAAGGTCTTTTTTTAACTTATCATTTGCATCTCGCCTTATATTTCTAACCGATACTTTAGCTTTCTCTGCTAAACCACCCATTATCTTTTTTAATTCTGTTCGTCTTTCTTCGTTAAGACTTGGTAGTGGTATTCGCATTAGCTGACCATCTACTTGTGGATTTACTCCTAGATTAGATTTTTGAATTGCTGAATCAATTAAAGAAACATTATTTTGGTCCCAAATCTGTACTGTAAGAACTCTAGGATCTGGTGTAGATATTGTGGCTAATTGATTAATTGACATTTTTTGTCCATACACATCGACCTTAACAATATCAAGCATTGCAACATTTGCTCTTCCAGTTCTTAAAGAACTAAGCTCTTGGACAAAAACATCAAATGCTTTGTTCATTTTAGAGTTACAACTATTTATTGTTTCATCTAAAGTCATTTTATTTAAATACCCTCTCCTACTTTAAATCTAATAAATTTATTAATTCTTATTTTATCCTTATTAGCAATTTTATTCAAAACATCTTTTACTTTAAGTTTAGGTTCCATAATCCATTCTTGATTTAGTAAGGTATTATCTGAAGTAAATTTATTTAACTTACCTAGTGCTATTTTTTCTGCAATTTTTGGATCTTTACCACTGTTTTTAATTTCTTCTAAAATTATTTCTTTTTCCTTTTTTATTATATTTTGATCTAATCCAAAAACATCAATAGCTAAAGGTGATGTTGCCGCTATATGCATTGATAATTTTTTTCCAAATTCGACAATCTCATTACTCTTTTTGTTTGTTTCTATGCTTAAGAGTACACCAATTTTTCCAAGATTTTTTTTAACAGGTAAATGTGTGTAAGAAAAATTTATGAATTTATCAGACTCAATAAAATTTATTCTTCTTATAGTAATTTTTTCTCCTATTTTAGAGATTAATGAAATTAAGTTTTCATTAACGCTTTTATTATTAGTCATTTTTGAATCTAATAAGTTTTTCATTATACCTAAGTTAGATAAACCTAACTGGGTGACTTCTTCAACAAAATTCATAAATTCGATATTTTTAGCTACAAAATCAGTTTCACTATTAACTTCTAGAATAGAAAAATTATTATCTTTTTCATGTATACAAACAAGACCTTCTGCCGCTACTCTCTCCATCTTTTTGTTTGCTTTTGCTATTCCTTTTTTTCTTAAATATTCAATTGATTTTTCTATATCACCATTATTTTCATCAATTGCATTTTTGCAATCTTTGAAACCGACTCCAGTGAGTTCCCTTAGCTCTTTAACTTTATCTAATAGTTTGTCCTGGGACATAATTAAAAAAATTATTTATCTTTTTTTGAAGTTAGTGACTTAACTTTTGAAAGAATAGATTTTGATATTTTTTTTGCTGTTGTAATCGCTGGTTTACTTTTTACTTCAACTTTCTTTTTCTTTTCACTTTGGTTGTTGTTATTTATTTTTAAATCTTGAGTGTTCTCTTTTGATATGTGTGTTTGGGCATCTAAAACAGTTGCCTTCATTAAATCACAATACAAATTTATAGCTCTTCTTGCATCATCATTACCAGGAATTGGATAATCAATTCCAGTTGGGTTAGAATTTGTATCAACAATGGCAACTATAGGAATGTTTAATTTTGTTGCTTCTTTTACAGCCAAATCTTCAACATTAGTATCAATTATAAAAATCATATCTGGAACTTTAACCATATCCGCTATACCGCCAAGTGATCTTTCTAGTTTATCTCTTTGAATTCCCATTTTTAAAATTTCTTTTTTTGTAAATCCTGTATTTTCATTTTTTAAATCAGTAGAAAGTTTTTTATATCTTTTTATTGAATTAGAAATTGTTTTCCAGTTAGTTAACATTCCACCTAACCATCTATGATTAACAAAGTACTGCGAAGTATCTTTAGCTAAAGTTGCTATTGTATCTGATGCTTGCTTTTTTGTTGAAACAAATAATATTTTTCCACCTGAAGAAATACATTTATGTATTTCAATTAAAGCTTTATTTGCCATTTCAAGTGTTTGAACAAGGTCAATAATATGTATTGAATTTTTTGAACCAAAGATAAATTTATCCATTTTAGGATTCCACCTAAATGTTTTGTGTCCTAAATGGACACCAGCTTCTAATAAATTTTTTATTGTAACACTTGGTATTTTCATAATTTCCCGGTTAATCCACCACAATTTTTTCCAGTTAAGGACCGGAGGTTTTACAACCAAAAACTGTGTGCGTATTTAAAAATGATGTTCTACAGTTTAAATGAATAGATTACAATATCAATTAAACGCTTATTTTCTTTATATATTGCTCTTTATTGAGAAATTTTAAAGTTTCATAGTTAAATTTTCTTTTATCTCTTAGCTCAAACAAATAATTTTTGTCATCTTTTTTAATATAAATTTTAATTTTAGAATTACCTTTTTCATTAATAACTTTATATAATTTGTCTAAATCATCTGCATTGTGCATCTGTATTTTAACATTTGGATAGTTTAGTTCGATAACTTGATCCAAACTCATTATTTTCCTTACATTTATTCGTCTGAATCTGTTGTCTTTATTTTCTTTATCTTTTAAAACTGTTAATAAAAAAGATTTTCCTTCTTTAAGACTTTCTCTATTTAGTTCAAGTAAATCTGAGAAAATGAATAGTTCATATACCTTGCTTAAATCACTAAACTTTATGATAGCAAAAGGATTGCCTTTTACTGATTTTTTTTCTTTAAATGTCATAACTGTCCCGGCAATAAAAGATTCTGTTTCTTTGCTAATTTCAAAATCTTTAAATGATTTAACTTTAAATTGTTTAAGTGCATCTTCATAATTTGTCAGAGGATGGTTTGATAGATAAAAACCAACTGACTCAAATTCTTTTGATAAAGATTCATTATTTGACCAGTTAGATGTTTTTTTATCAGATATTAAGTACGATATTTTATTACTTTCTTCAGAAAACAAACTTGATTGATTTTGAACTTTATTATCATGAATAGTTTTACAGTTTTGAATTATATTTGGAATATTATCATATAGAATTTTTCTATTTTCAAAAATTTTGTCAAATGTTCCTGATTTAACAAGTCCTTCAAGTTGTAGCTTATTAATATTTTTAGGATCAACTCTATTTATGAAATCACTTATAGATTTAAATCTTCCATTCTTTATTCTTTCGTTTACTAATTGTGAAACAGCCTCATAACCAACATTTTTAATAGCACTCAAAGCATAAAATAATTCATTATCTTTAGGAACAAAATCTGCGAAAGAATCATTTATGCCAGGTCTATGAACTTTAATTTTTAATCTTTTTAATTCTTCAAAAAATTCACTTAATTTTTCTGTATTAGAGAGTTCATTAGACATAGATGCAGAAATAAATTCATTTGGATAATAAGCTTTTAGATATGCGGTTTGGTATGCAATCATAGCATACGCTGCTGCGTGACTTTTATTAAAACCGTACTCAGCAAAAGGTTCTATTTTTTTAAAAATAAAACTAGCCGTATCTTTATTAATACCTTTTTTAACCGCTCCGTTAACAAAGTTTTCTTTTTGTTTTTCAAGCTCTGCTCTTTTCTTTTTTCCCATAGCTTTTCTTAAAATATCCGCTTCACCTGGAGTAAATCCGGATAATGCTTGCGCTATTTGCATAACTTGTTCTTGATAAATAATAACACCGTAAGTTGGCTCTAAGATTTTTTTAAGTTTTGGATGAAGATAATCCGGTTCTTTTTCTCCATGCTTACATTGATTGTAGGTAGGAATATTACTCATTGGTCCAGGTCTATATAAAGCTACCAATGCTATAATATCATCAAACTTATTTGGCTTCATGTTAACTAACGCATCACGCATTCCAGTGCTTTCTAATTGAAATAAACCAACCGTGTGGCCAAAACTCAACATTTCAAAAATTTTCGGATCGTCTAACTTAATTTTCTTTATATCTAAACTAATTTTCTTTTCTTGAAGCAGAGATATTGTTTTTTGTATTACTGTTAAAGTTTTTAACCCAAGCAAATCAAACTTTACTAAGCCTGCATTTTCGGAAGCATACATATCAAATTGTGTAGAAGGTAAAAGCGAATTAGAAGAGGGATCTTTGTATAGTGGAACAAATTCAGATAAATTTTCTTCTGGAATAACTACACCAGCAGCATGTGTTGCCATGTTTCTATTTAATCCTTCTAGTTTTAGGGAAAGTTCTATAAGTTTTTTAACCCTTGGATCATTTTTTTCTTCTTTTTGTAATCTTGGTTCCCTGGCTATAGATTCTTTTAAAGAAAGAGGTCTGGAAGGATCAAAAGGGATCATTTTACATAATGTATCTACATGACCATATGGCATACCTAAAACTCTTCCAATATCTCTAAATGCCATTCTTGCCTTCAATTTTCCAAATGTAACAATGTGAGCAACACCTTTACCGTATTTTTTTTTTAAATATTCAAATACTAGATCTCTTTTTTCTTCACAAAAATCTATATCAAAATCTGGCATAGAAATTCGGTCAGGGTTTAAAAATCTTTCAAAAATTAAACCAAATTTAATCGGATCAATGTCTGTAATAGAAAGCACCCATGCCACTAAAGAACCGGCTCCAGATCCTCTACCAGGTCCTACTGGTATATTGTTTGTTTTTGCCCATCTTATATAATCCGCAACTATAAGAAAATAACTAGAATATTTCATTTTTGATATAATATTAATTTCGTGATCAAGTCTTTTATTATAATTATTTATTATTAATTTTTGATCTTTTTGATCAGATTCAGGCAAAACATAATCTCTTAATTTATTCTTTAATCCTTTTAATGAATCTTCTTTGAGCAACGCATCAACATTTTCAACTTTACTAGTTTGTATATTTGGTAAAACTGGTACAGAATTTTTTGGTCTAAAGGAAATTCTTAAGGGAAAGTTCCTATTATTTTCTAAAGCATCAGGTAAATCACTAAAAAGTTTATTAATTTCGTCTGGAGTTTGCATATAATGTGAATCATTGTATTTTTTTCTATCTTTTACATTAACATAAGTTTTTTCTCCAACACAAAGATAAGCGTCATGAGCTTCATGCATATCTTTGTTTAGGTAAAAAACTTCGTGTGTAGCTATTATTGGTATATTCAATTTATTTGATGACTGTAGCAAAAATTCTTCAAAAATATTTTCACCGTCTTCACCATGTCTTTGAATTTCAAGATAAAAATTATCATTAAATAATCTTTTAAATCTTTTAAATAATAAAGAAACTTCATCTGCTAGATTATTAAAATAAAGTTTTCCAATTAATCCATCAAAAGATCCTGAAAATAATATTAAACCTTTATAATTTTTTTCAATGTCTTCAACTTTGCAATGCGGTTCTTCATTATCATCTATTTCTAAAAATGATTTTGATGATAGTTTAATTAAATTTTTATAGCCCGTTAAATTTTTTGCAAATAAAGGAATTTTTCCAAAATGATTTTTATATTTAATATCAATTTGTGTTCCAATTATTGGTTGTGTTTTAGACTTTGCAATTAATTCTGAAAATTCTAGAGCTCCACATAAATTATTTGAATCGCATAGACCTACTGATTTAACTTTATTTAACTTACAGTATTTAGCTAAATCTTCTATTCTTAAGGCCCCTTCACAGATTGAATACTGTGTATGAATTTTTAAATGGTTAAATTCTTTATTAACTTTTTCATTCATTATGTTGTGGTTAATTTATTAATTTTTATCTTAGTCATAAAGATATTTTTCTTTTTCTTTTATTTGGATATTACCATCTAAAATATTTAACTCATAGTCTGCTTTATTTGATAATTCTCTATTATGAGTTGCATAAAGTATTGCTCTATTTTTTGATTTAAGGTTAAGAAATAAAGAAAATATTTCATCTGCAGTTTTTTTGTCTAAACTACCTGTTGGTTCGTCAGCTAAAATTAATTCTGGATCACTTATTAATGCTCTAGCAATGGCAACTCTTTGCTGTTCACCACCAGAAAGTTCAGTTGGAAAATGATCGAAACGTTGTGACAAATTAACTAATGATAGAGTTTTTTTTGATTTATTTAATGCTTTTTTCCATGATAAACCAACATTAAGTAGCGGTATCATTACATTTTCTAAAGCAGTAAAATCACTAAGTAAATTATTCTGCTGGTATATTATTGAAATTCCTTTTTTTCTTATTATGTCTTTTTCGGAATCGGTAGATTTAGAAAAGTTTTGATTTTTAAAATAAACCTGTCCAGTTGATGGCTTGTCTAATAATGCAATTATATGGAGCAAAGTTGATTTTCCTGAACCTGAAGGTCCTGTAAGTGAAACCAAATCTCCTTTTTTAATATTTAAATTAATATTTTTTAATACAGTAATATTTTTATTCTTAATGGAAAATTTTTTTGATATTTTTAATAACTTAATTATATCATTATTCATATTTTAAAGCCTTTATAGGATCTAATTTTGCAGCAGATAAAGATGGAAAAATTGTTGCTAAAAAAGTAATTAGTAAAGAGAAAAAGGAAACTAAAAGTATATAATATAAATTTATTTCTGAAGGCATTTGACTTAAAAAATATATTTCTTCAGGAAATAATCTTATGTTAAAGATTGATGTTATTAAAATTCTAATTTCTTCAATATAATATGAAAATAATATACCTATTGTTACGCCAGTAAGTGTAGCTAACAATCCTATAGAAAATCCTATAAGAAAAAAAATTTTTGCAATAGATTTTTTACTTACACCCAGTGTTCTGAGTATAGCTATTTCTTTTGTTTTATTTTTTACTAAAATTGTTAAACCTGAGATTATATTAAATGCTGCTACTATTATAATTAAAGTAAGAATAATAAACATTACATTTCTTTCAACTTTTAGGGCTCCAAAAAAAGATTTATTTAAATCTGCCCAAGAATAAACATAGTGATCAGAAAATATTTTTTGTATTTCTTCTTTTAACAATTCAGCTTGTTCAGGTTTTTTCAAAAATATCTCTAAGTTGATATCTTGATCAGTAAGTTCAAATAACGAACTTGAATTTTCAAATGGCATAAAAATAACATTTTGATCAAATTCAGCTAAACCACTAGTAAAGATTGATGAGACTTCAAATTTCTCTTGGAGTGGAAGATTTCCAAATGGTGTTTGAAGATTTGAGGTAGACATAATAGTTACGTCATCACCACTAATTAAATTTAATGATATTGCTAATTCTTTTCCAATAGAAATTGTATTTTTTTTAAATGATTTTAAAGAACCATCTATAATTCCATTTTTTATTAAATTTATTTTTTGAATATCATCCTTAACGTAAGAACGTACTAGAACACCAATTGTATTATCTTTATTTATTAATATTCCTTGTCCACTAAACGTAAATGATAACCTTAATATATCATTATTTAATTTAGTAAGATTATCAATACTATTTTGACTTATTTTTTTGTCATATGGTTTAA
>Ga0114993_10002505_pt1 | contig 19988 bp, 23 predicted proteins | sample ArcticOcean_MG_C_FD_87042 | JGI IMG/M metagenome (GOLD analysis project Ga0114993, IMG submission 87042) | Marine microbial communities from western Arctic Ocean - ArcticOcean_MG_CB2_150 | ecosystem: Environmental > Aquatic > Marine > Oceanic | place: Arctic Ocean: Canada Basin | collected...
CCATGAAGTCGACGAAAAGACAAAGAAAATTATGAGGATTTTAATGGATCGTAGCAATTGCTGGCTTTCTATTTCAAAAGAATTATTTTTGCGGAAAATTTTTTACGCCTAAGAACATAAAGGGTAAAAAATCAAATGCTATAACCCTGCACGCTATCACCAAAACCATAGTAACGCGTTGATATCAAAGGATATCAAAGGCTACATACCAGGTCAAGATAAATCGGAATAACACTATCATCAAAGGGTGCTATTTCCATAAAAAAACCCGGCACTTTAAACCCTAGACTCTGTTGGTTTTTCGGTTTTTAGAGTATTCATTATTTAACTGATAAACCCAGGCAAGAAGCTCCGCAACCAGTTTATATAATGACTCTGGAATTTCCCGTCCAACATCAATTTTTTCCAGCAACGCAACCAGATCCTTATCCTTTCTTATCGGGATATTTTGTTGCTCTGCCATAGCAATAATTTTTTCGGCTACCCAGCCCTGCCCTTTGGCAGTCACTTTTGGAGCATGGTTGCTGCCCCCACTATACTTAAGGGATATGGCTAAATTTTTTGTTTGGTTTTGTTTCATGTCTTGATATTTATAAGCGATGTGTTTTGACTTACCAGTAATTCAATCAGATTATCTTTTTCCGGTTTGACTTCAGGGGTTACATAACATTCCACCGACGTGTTAATTTCATCCCCATTCATTTTTTCTTCAAAATCACTTGCTCTGTGGCGTATGAAACTGGCGATTTCTTCGCTCTCTACATTAATGCTTACGGACAAGCTCTCCTGATTCATCTTTGCGTTAATCTTAATTTTCCCCAGGAAAGAAAGATCTAGAAAAAAAGCTACATGATGGCTCTTTTTTTGGTCTTTGTTCCCGGTCTCGCTTTCTGAGGAATCGTCACGTACAAATAATTGGATAGTTTTATTTCCGGAGCTCAATGGATTGGGAATCTGAATTACCAGTGGCTGGTTTTCCTGCTTCGATATTTGTGAAGAAAGCTGGTTGAGCTCAATATTATCGATGGCATATTTGATTGTTTGTCGAAACTCGGCAAACCGACCAGGAACTTTCTGAACCACCTTTTCAGGGGTCTGGTCTGTAGAATAATAAAGTTCCAGCAACAAACCTTTTAAATCGCTGGCTAATTCTTTGCGGGCCTGAATACTTGAAGGAAACTCAAGGACCTGCCGCACTTTTGCCTCATAATTAATTCCAGATGATTCTACTTGTTGTCGCACTTGCGTTGCATTGGGGATTTCCCCCTCGCTAGGGAGAAACAAGCGTAAAGTATCTCGCAATCGCGCAACCACATCGGATTGTATTTTTAAATCTGGAATCACCGGTGAATCAAGAATTTCGCTCCTAAGCAGGTTCGCCATTTTTGCTAGTGGCATTCGAGCTGGCAAATAGGGCTTTAATGAATTAAAATCCAATCTTTTTGTTTGGTTTGTACTCGTTTCTATAAATACGGTTTGCTTACCACTTTCCGTTTTCTTGAAATATATACTGACCTGCGAGCCGGGTTTGAAGTTTTCTGCATTTGCCACTGGCACTGAAAAACTCTTACCCCCTGTTTCAACCAATATAGATTTCGAATCCAAAATACTGATAACACGAGCGTTTGTCATGTTGGGCGAAGGCGATTGATGAAACTCTTCCAAGCCGAAAAACCTGGAAATTGATTTCCCCCGGGAGGTCAGATTCGTTGTAACCCCCACATTTTTAATCGGGTCTTCATGGGAGGGAAGCGGAATAATTTTTAGAGCCGGTTTAGATCCTGAGTTTTCTACACGGACAATTATTGTTTGACCCTTAGTCAAGGATGTTCTTGTCAAATCCTTCTGCTCATTCTGTCCTTTAAAAGACAATTCCTTGGGCAATTCAACGGTTACTTTATTGCCATTGAGTGATAAAACCCCTTTCCCTCCAGGAAGGTTTTTCACAAAAACGGCCTTAAAAATATTGCCAGACTGCAATTGGCTGATGAATTTGGTAGTTGCTGGATTGGAATCCTTACCACCAAGAACTTTTAAGACCTGTTGAGTCAAATTTTCTATCTGAGTCGACTTGTCGAGGAGGCTAAAGTTCTTAAACATTCTTTTTATACTGAAGGGGGGTGTTTAGTCGCTCTTGTGATCAGTCCCGAATAAAAAGGACTTGTTTCCTTATCGGCAAGTTGTCCCTCCGCCACAATCACAATATTGCGTTGGAAGACTAAAACTCAATTATTTATTTATTTTCAATGAGTTAAATTTATTCTGTGAGGTTTTTGAGGGTCAGACAACGATATTTATTTTCCCTCGATAAGGGTCTTCGGGGAGAGGAGGTTCGAGGCTATCATCATCGGTATTGGAACGATTTTTTTTGCGGACTCTAACCCGCTTTTTGGCTTTGGTATGGGGGTCTGTTTCTTCCAGGAAATGAGCTGGTTCCATATCCTGCACCTGTCTACGCTTCAACTCATCTGCCAGTTGTCGTTCTTTGTCAACCTGTTGAGCCACGACAGTGGGCTGGGTTTGCATAGTATGCTGGAGTTTTTCTGTATGCGTCCCCATCTGCAGAACCTGTTGTGTATTAACAGGAGGTGTTGTAGGCATAATCGAAACCTGAATTATTATTACTGACTAATTAAATATGGGCTCCTGAGAAGATAAGTCAAGACGGAGGATGGTTTATTTAACCATGAACCGGGTGAAAAAAACATCGGTAATTGTTCCGGTACCACCTAAAAGCAGGGCGTTGCAGGCGGTCAGAATTTCTTTTTTGATTCTTTCCTCGGTCTGGAAGCGTTCAAGGGTGAAATCACTGGGCCTCTTTCTTCGGAGAATATTATAAATATTTTTTCTAACCAGAGGGAGTACCTTGTCAATCTCATGATTCAAGACTCTATTGCTTAATAAAAGATTTGCGGCTATAGATATAAATCTACCTGTTTCTTTGCCATCATCACGAATAGGGAGGAAAAAAGGTTCCAGGTTGTAAATATTGACCTTTTTAATTTTGACCTTTTTAATTTTGACCTCTTCTTCTTCCTCTATAATTTCCTCCTCAACGGCCTGTTCCTCTAAAGGAACCACATCGCCCTCTTTTTCACCCAGCAAAAAGTAAGCCCCTACACCGATGGCTATGATCAGGACAAGTAATCCTCCACCATATATCATCAGGAGTTTTTTGTTAGAGAGGATTTTTTGGAACTTTGCCTTCAGCCCTTTTAAGCCACCAGCCGCCTTTTCGCCTCCGCCGGTATCATCCAACCTGCTTTCAAGTTCCGCCTTTTCATCGGCAGTTAAATCCTCCGCATTGTCTGTAGTTTCCTGATCTTCAGCCATAATTCCTAATTTCTGTTCACATTAATCCTAAAGAGTTTAACGGTATTAAAGCCTAAGAACTAAACATTTAACTAATTGAATTATCTAGTTTTTCAGAGATACTTAAGAGTTTGGGATAAAGCTCTTGAACCTTTTGCAGGAGGTCTTCCTGTTGCATATTATTATCCAGAATGAAGTCCGCATATTTGATTTTTTCTTCAAGGCTCATCTGATTCTTAATTCGGGCCACTGCTTCATCAAAGCTGACGGCATTTCGGCTTAAAATCCTTTGAATTTGGGATTCCTCACTGGATCGAACCACAATCACTTTATTTACATGTTTATAGTTTCCGGACTCAATCAATAGGGCCGCATCAAGGACAACGATGGCAAAAGGATCTTTAGTACAAATTTCCAAAAAAACTTCTTGTTCTTTTTTAAAAATTTTAGGATGGAGAATTTCTTCTAGAACAGACTTTTTTCCTGGATCCTGAAATACTATTTTAGCGAGTTTTTTCCGGTTCAGATTCCCAGCGGAATCCAGGATGCTTCCACCAAAATAATTAACAATTTCCTTTAGCGCCGTTTGTCCAGGACGGACCAAATCTCTGCTTAATTGATCAGCATCGATGATGTGGGCGCCCAACTCCTTAAAAAAAGATGCTGCCAAACTTTTTCCAGAGCCGATCCCGCCTGTCAAGCCTACGAGTAAAGACACAAGGTTTATAACTTTCTTTTTATTAGATCCCCATAAAGCCGCATAAGTTTCAGAGTAACCGGCCCGGGTTTACCCGATCCAACAGGTCGACCATCCAGATGCGATACCGGCATAACTTTTTTAATGGTCCCTGTCAGGAATATCTCATCAGCTTCATAAAGCTCTTCGCCGGGCCATTTTCCTTCTTCAATATGAAATCCATTTTCTTTGGACAGCTGAATCACCATTTCCCGGGTAATCCCTGAGAGAATTCCGCAATCCTGGGAAGGAGTAAGGATATGGCCCTCGCGAACAAAGAACAAGTTGCTTGTAGTCCCTTCTGTCAAATGTCCCCATGCATTAACCATGATAGCATCTTGAGCACCAAGTTTATTCGCTTCCATTTTTGCTAAAATATTATTTAAATAATTTCCTGTTTTAACATTTGGATTCAAAGCGTCACGCGCGTTCCTTTTAATGGACACCAAGGCAACATGAATTCCTTTTTCATAACAGGGCTTTGGGTATTCCTTTACAGCCATCACAATTATAATTATATTAGGACTGTGACAGGATGTGGGATCAATATTAATTTCACCAATTCCCCGGGTAACAATAATCCTTATATAAGACTCATCATTATCCGCCGCACCTAATGTAACTTTCAATTGTTCCCGAAACCACTCATTATCATGCGGAATATTCAACGAAATTGCTTTGGCCGAAGCAAAAAGGCGACCAAGGTGTTTCTCTAAAAAACAGGGCTGGTTATTGATGGTGCAGACCACTTCATAAACACTATCACCAAATAAAAAGCCATGATCCAAAACTGAAATACTCAGTTGGTCATGGATTTCCCCATTAAAATTTATTTTTGTAGCCATCGCCTATTTATTGAACCTCAATTTAACTGATCCAAAAATATTAATTTTTATCAACGGATTTTAAAATTTCATTCAGCTTCTTCAGGTCTTCTTTGGAGTACTGATCCTGGGGTTTATCGTTATCCGGCAGGATTTTCTTTAAATCATTAAATGTGTCCGACAAATTTTTCAAATTCTTTAACTCTTCAAATTTTTCTTTTGCCCCATCCATATTAAAATTTGAAAGGTTTTTTCTGATATTCAGGGTGCCTGGTTTCTCATTTACAAAATCTAACACCTTTACCAAATAAGGAGCAGTGTAAGAGTCCTGTGTGAACTTTTTAGCCAATGCAGGGAAAAACTGCAGCGGGAACATAACAGCAACCAGAATGACCACGCCTCTTGCCAACCCCACAATGCCACCTAATATCCTGTCGAACATCGAAAGGTCTGTGCCAGACCAAAGCATTGCCCTGGCAACCTTGCCCATAAGGGAGATGATAATTGCAGTCATTATATAAATTGTCCCAAATGCTATTAGCTTAGCTAGAGGCTTGCTGGGAATACTTTCCATCAAAAAGTGTGCAGCTGTGCTTTGATATTTGACAGCCATTAAATATCCCCCTACATAGGCTAAAAGAGAGAAAACCTCTCGCACAAACCCCTTCATTAGGGAAAAAAGCAGGCTGAAACCCAGTACAACTGAAACAAAAATATCAAAAGAGGTCATTTAAATTTTTCCCTCAAATTCTATCTTATTCAATGAGATATTTTCAGCATCGCGAATCTGATTAAAAAGTAATTTAAAGGAAGAAGTAAATTGGGCTGGGTTTATGGATATCTCTTTTTGAATCTGGGCAAGACTAAAAAAAGCTCCTTCGCTGATTTCTTCCAGATTAATTTTGATCGCATCATCCGTTACACAGATGTATACTTGGACATGCTCCCCGTAGGTTTCTTGACAAGCTGAAATTTTTATGGAGGTTTTCAAAGCAGCCTTTAAGTTCAGTTCTTCCCAAAGTTCACGATGAGCACATGCATCGTAGGATTCCCCAGCATCGACATGCCCAGCTGATGAAGTGTCCCACAGCCCAGGATTTTCGTCCTTACAGAGAGCTCGTTTTTGTAAAAACAATTCTTTTTTGGAATTAAAAACAAGGGTATGAACGGATCGATGCAACAATTTATTTTTATGAATATGTTTCCGGCTGGCCTGCCCTATTATCTGGTCATTTTCATCAACAATATTATATATTTCATTTTCAACATTCATAATAAATTCATTCAGTGATTGCCTTGATTTGGGCGTAGATAGCTCAGTTGACGGGGGAACTCTCCTTCTTCGCAATAATTATTCTGGGCCAGAATTTTTACATCATTGATGGCCTGACGAGAACCTTCCAGGACAACCTTTTGATAACCCTTGTCAGCAAGAATGCCTCCTGCCTGCAAAAGACTCATAACCGATTTAGCGTTAAATTTATCCTCATCAATAATCATGTGCAATTCACCTTCATGATGACGGGCAATTAAGGAAATGAACGTTGAAGGTCTGGCATGAAACCCCAGGGGGTGTGGGATAGGAACTTCAGCCCTCACGTTTTCCACAAACCCCATCAAAATATTCTTAACCAACTTGTCGCCTTCTTGAAGGTAGTATTTACTGTAATGAAAACCAAAATTAAAAACTTGCCTCAGCAAAACTTCCTTATTTACCACTCTAGAGATTTGTTGTTTGCACTCTCCATGACGAATATCATCTTCATGACGTTCATAAAAATGACAGAGCCAGAGGACCACCTCAAGAAGGTGGAGGGGCATGGAAATATATCCTCTCATATTTTTTAAATCCGCTCGGGCCTGTTCCAACCGGGTATTCTTAACATACGTATCGTATTCTGACTGAACGCTATGGACCAGTTCTTTAAACATTCGTACCAGCTTTTCATCTAGTTTTGATGGAATAACATGGCGGAACGCATCAGGATCGTCATTTCTTTCAACCCCCATATCCTTGACCATTTTCGCGACTTTCCGGTATTTTTTGCAAAGTTCTATGACCCTCTCCTGTTCTTCTTGAACTTCATCTTCCAAAATAGTTCTCGGCAGGCGCTTATTCGATTCGATTTCGGAAAACTCGTCCATCGAAAACAGCTCTTCGGAAATTTCCAAGCCGTTTCCTTGTCCTGTCCTTACAACTTCAGCCCTTAAACCCAGTATAGAAGTGTTTAGAAAATCCAGAGCCTTGTAGGCGCTTTCATGGAAAGCCTGAGCGTTCTCTTCAGATTCTCCAAGGTTATAGTAAGGGTACCGGTCCAAAATATGTTTTATATAAAATGCGGCGATAGAAAGATTGCGAACACACGCAACATATTCCGAGAAAAAGGACCATGTCTTGTTTTCTCGGGCTCCGTGTTCATCGAGAACGCTTTCCAGATATTCCGTTTCCTGGATCAGACTGGAATAAAATTTTCGGGATATTTCCTTACCGTCTTTCAACTTTTCACAAAATAAAGCACTGACCTTGAAAAACAGGTTAGAAGGTGCCTGAACTATCTGTAAAAATTCGCCCTCAGAAATAATCTGAATAAGAGATTTAGCTTCCATCTGTTTTATTGCCTACAGGAAAAGTTTCAGTCTATCAACTGGTAGAAGACCAGTAATAGTATACCCGTATAGTATGTGGGTTAAAAGGCCGCAGACTTAGCCAGGATTTTATTGGGCAGGTATTTTTGCCAGATTTCAACATGGGAATCCGGTCCGGATGGAACGATGAAAGGAATAAATTGATAATCTGGTTTTCTGGGAAGGCGAACCAATGTCATGTCTACCTCCAAGGGGGTTCGGTCACCTTTTTTAAGATTGCAGGTTTTGCAGGCAACAACGATATTCGTCCAATTGGTTTTTCCTCCACGGGACTTGGGGACCACATGATCCACTGTAAGGGGATGGGTGGAAATCCCGCAATATTGGCAAGTGTAATTATCTCTTCTTAGAATATTTTTTTTGCTAAATGCCAAACCCTTTTTCCGGTTTCGTCGAACCATTTTCAAAACACGTATCACAGTAGGAAGTTCGAAACTGGTCGAGGGAGTACGGACTAAATATCCTGCGCTATCCAACCCCTCGGCCCTGCCGCCAAAAATCATGGTTATGGCATGACGAGCAGTACAAAATTGAAGCGGCTCATAAGAATAATTCAAAACCAGGCTTTTAAACGCATCGAGCATGTTTCCAAACCTCCCTGGAATAACTTGACTTGCTTTAACTAGGCCCTATCAAGGTAATCCGGGGAATTTTACTCCTTCCATCCTTATACTGTCAATAGCGATGGTGCTAAAAAGGGCTTCATAGCATATTCCCGGCACCCAACCTGTTTTCCGGATCGAGGCAATATTTAATTTTATTTAATTCTTCTAAACCACTTGGTCCAACCATTTTAGCAAAATATTTTTTTTTCAGTTTTCCTATACCATGTTCTGCAGAAACCGTCCCCCCCCATTCTAAAATCTGGTCTACCATTTGATCGTAGACCTTTTGTGCTACATCTCTTTGGGACTCTTCTGGCAGAAGATTTATATGTAAATGATTATCCCCCAAATGGCCAAACATGACGTAATCCAAGTCATTAGCTTTCAGAGTTTTCCGGTAAAACTGCATCATCGACATAAAATATTTATCCGGGACAGCCATGTCTGTACCTAGTTTAACCCGGTCGGCCCGACTATTTTCCTCATTTATAATTGCCGGGACATCATGCCTGAAATCGTGAAACATCTGCACATCCTTTGGCCCCTGAGCAAACCATGAATCATCAAGCATAATATTTTCTTCACTCAAAAATTCATACCAGTTTTCCAATATCAAATCATAATATTCCCTTTTAAGGACATCTTGTTCAAAAAACAAAGCCACTTTGGAATGGGTGGGTATGGCTTTATATTTGGCCTTCAACCTTTCCAGGGCGTTATGATCAAAATATTCCAGCGAACAGGGATCAATCTTATACCTATCAAAAGATTTAATTTTTGGAATCAACTGCCAACAGGAGCGTTCCTCTTCAAAAAATAAAATACCACTCACAAAATCATCCGGACGGGGAGCCAGGCGCAGGACAATGTCTGTAAAGATCCCAAGTGTGCCATCCGACCCAATAAACAGATCCAGCCAGTCCATACCTGGATGGACAAAATAACCTGCCGCATTTTTGCAATCCGGGCTTTGGTATGAAATATCCGGAAAAATAATTTTACTGCCGTCTTCAAACCTGAGTGGTTCTGTGATTTTTAGTCCTCGTTTGAGAAAAATTTTCCTGCCATCCACCAGAATCAATTCAACTTCTTCAACATAATCACGCGTTACTCCATATTTGTAACTCCGGGACCCGGAAGCATTGGTCGCCAGGGTACCACCCAGTGATGCCAATGCCTCAGTGGGATTGGGCGGATAAAACCATCCTGTAGGAGCCAGAAAACCCTGCAGTTCGTTTAATGATACAGCCGGACCAACCCTTACTCTTCCCTCCCCTTCTTTTGCAATACTATTTAACCGCTCTAATGAAACAATAATGCCTCCAGACGGGATACGTGAGGCAGTCAAACCTGTTCCCGCGCCGGCAATGGTTACCGGTCGGGTTTCATTTTTCAGGAAATCCGCCAGTTCATCCGAAGTTTCAGGAATGACAACCTCCTCAGCATTCCCTCCTGAAAAATTGGAAGCATCTCTTAAGTAGGGTACAATGAATTCAGGTTGCGTTTTTCTAATCATTGGATTTTCACAAATCCTAGAGGCGGGAGGACTCCATCAAGCCGTCAGCCTGGGGAGGCAAAAAACCTTGATAGCCGTTATGCCGTTCTATAAGTTCCAGAACCGTATAGGCCTTGCCATTTTTATTTTCTGGTTGGGTAAAGATTTGCCGTAAATCCGTATTCGGGGCACCCACAATCTGACCGGAAAATTCTATCTTCCGAGCTTGCATTTTGTCGATAGCGTGCTTAATATCCTGAACCAAAACGGCAATATGGTGGAAACATTGATCCCCGTGTGTTTAAACCCAATCAGGGATAAGGCTGGGTTCGCCACGTTTCCCCTCAAAAGCCTGATCTACAAACAAACTTGGGTAGCCCGGTTTTCTATAAACCTTGGCCCACCAATTATCGAATTCAAGAACGCCCAGGGTTTGATCCTGAGAAAAACCCAAGCGAAGAAGATCTTTAGCGCGTGTATTGACATCAAGAGTTCGTAGAGTGCAATGATCGACCAGGGGCATTAAGCCAACACCGCAATCAGAAAGATCATCATTCAGACAGCGGGCGGCTTTGTTTTCAGACAAAAACCGCTCGATATATTCGTCAAAAAAAACATCGGTTTGATGATTATCAGACATCATTTTCAGTTTGGTTGGCTGGCTGAGAGTTCTCTTTAGCCTCTTTCTGTCGGCGTTCCTCTTCCATTCTAGGTTGGTTATGGATGAACTTCATGTATTTGACCAATAAAATCATCATCCCTAAAGGAAAAGCCACTATCAAAATTGTAACCAGATCGTCCACTCCATCTCCTGTGAAAATTTACTTGTGCATAGTGTATCATTAAAGCAGGAGAGCCGACCAGTGAGCAATAGCTCATTGAGCCGAAATAACTTTTTGCCAGAAGGATCACATATTGAATACGACAACAAAAAAGACAATAGAAATAGATGGGGTCACTCTACATTTGAGCCAACCCGATAACACCTCTTCTGAGTGGATTGGCCAGGAAGAAGTCCTCAGGCAAATTCAGGCTTGCTGGATGGTGATATCCGAAAAGGACTTCCCCCTTTCACCAAGAATAACCGGAATGCCCGGGATCGGAAAAACCACCCTGGCTATGGTAGCCGCGAATCAAAGAAATCAGCCCCTGTATATATTCCAGTGCACCAGTGACACCCGCCCGGAGGACCTGTTAATCATGCCGGTTCTCTCAGAAAAGGGAAAGATTTCATATCATGCATCGCCTCTTGTATGCGCCATAATTGAGGGCGGTATTTGCATTCTTGATGAAGGCAACCGCATGAATGAAAAAAGCTGGGCCTCATTGGCTCCCCTTCTCGATCACCGGCGTTACGTGGAATCCATTATTGCGGGGATCAAGATTCAAGCTCACAAGGAGTTTCGTGCCTGCGTGACAATGAATAATGACGAATCCACTTTCGAAATTCCCGATTATATCCTGTCGCGTTTACAACCCACCTTGCAGCTGGCAATGCCCAGTTACCAGGATGAATTGGCTATACTCAGATATCATCTTCCCTTTTCAGGGGAAGACCTTTTAAAAATGACTGTGGATTTCCTGCAAAAATCCCATCAGTTGGACCTGGATTTTTCTCCCCGTGACGGTATTCATATTATTCAATACGCTCTGAAACGAATCAGCCAGGAAAAAGATAATCCCCTAGCCAAAGATAAAATGTGGCAAGAGGCGGTCAGCAAGGTTCTTGGTGAAGAAGCTCTCGACCTGGATGCTCTTGCCGCCCGCAACCGCAGGGCTCTCGGTGAAGAAAGGCTTCCCATGGGTCTGGGAGATTTCTTTTTCAGTGATGACAATCCCTTGCACCCGGATATGGATAAATAGCGTGACGCTGAACCAGGATATGATTCCTATACTAAAACTCAGTGGCCGCATTCAATTTTTACCCGTGATTCACGGTAGCGGTAGTTTCGCACGGGAGGTGCGCCATCGGCTTTTAGCGTTTCCCTGTGATTGCCTTGCTGTCGCGCTTCCACCTGAATTCGAACAAACGGTTGAAGAAGGGATCAGAATTCTCCCAAGCATTTCCCTGAGTTGCCAAATCGAACAAAATGGCGGAATGAACTATGTGCCCATCGATCCAAGCCAGCCATTAATAATGGGTTTACGCATTGCCATGCAGGAGGGAATACCCCGCCATTTCATAGACTGGAGCACGGAGAATTATGAAAAAAGAGCTGTCGACTTTCCAGACAGCTTTGCCTTGAGCAAACTATCCTATGAAAAATTTATCAGCACCCTCCTTTTAACCTTAAAACGTCCCAAGGATAAAAGTCATCACTTCTGGCGCGCACGTTGGATGGCCTATCAACTCCATCAACTGGAACTGGAGTATGCTCACATAGTATGCCTGTGTTCCATCCTCGACTGGCCCTGGATCAAGGAAGCTTACGATGAACGGTTGGAAGTGCTTGCACCGCAAAAACCTGAAGGATTGCCCTCATTACATGGCGTGGATAAACAAACCTTATTCTTTGCGCTTTCGGAGTTTCCCTATGTGACCTACTTATATGAAAAAAAACGGCAGGAATTGCGCCCTGACAATAATACGCCGGTAGATGGGGTTAAAGAAATTCTTGTGCGTGCTCGTGAACTGTTCACTAAAAAACACAAAATTCGTTATCACAACCTGACTTCGCAGACTTTCCAGCTTCTTTTACAATATATTCGCAACCTGACTTTAATGGAATCACGACTCCTGCCGGATCTCTATACTCTGGTAAAAGCCGCCAAGCAATTCGGCGGAGACCCATTTGCCGTTGCCGTTTTGGAAGCGGCAAGGGAATATCCCTTTGAACCTGCCAAAAATTTACAAGAGACCCTTTCACTGGGAATCGACCAGGCTTTGCCGGATGAAGAAGATGCCAAACCGTTAAGCATGAAAAACCGTTTGTTGGAAACCCAGTTTGAATGGCGGTCGCTGGACTTAAAACCCGACCCGAACATCAAAACCCAGGAAAAATGGCAACACCGTTGGGACCCCTATGGGCAATGTTCCTGGCCGCCCGAGGATGAAAAAATAGAAAACCTGAACACACATGTTCGTGAACAAACTAAATTTTTATTGAGTCACGACCTGGCCCGGACCGAAAAATTTACCTCCTCCGTTAAGGACGGCATAGACATCAGGGATACCCTGCGCAACTGGCATACGGGCGATATTTATGTGAAAGAGATTCCTCCATCCAAAGGACAGGTTGAAATTATTGTTTTCCTTTTTGACCCTGAGCCCGAGCCTGACAAATACAGATGGTGTCAAACCTGGTACGCCGAACATAATGCGGAATCCACTTTATGTTTTTTCGCCACCGAATATATGGATTCTTTAATCGGACCGGGCATTGGGCAATCCACTTATGGGGGATGCATGATGATTTACCCTCCCCGTCCCATACCGGATATATGGCAGGACCCGCGCATTTCTTTATCCGAAACATTGGAGGAAAAGCTTCTAGAAGCGGCTTTTTTTCATTCCAAAGAAAAGAACGTCACCGTTGTCGCACCCTGCGCGCCTCGAATAACCTGGCGAAGACTTGCCAGGAAATACGGCAAAAGAATCATTCATATCCCGCTGAAACGATTTTCAAATCAGACCATTGAAAAAATAAGGCGCTTCCATGTGCTAAACGGGAAAAATATCCGCTCCTACGCACAACGCTTCATCCAGGATATCTAAGTAGAATGTATCCTGAAATTAACATACGTGAAGCCCACACTGATGATCTTTCCATACTTGTTGAAAACAACCTGGCTCTGGCAAAAGAAACCGAATCGCTGAACCTGAATAAGGAAGTCCTGAGAGACGGTATTAAACAAGCCTTAACGAGGGAAGAATGCTATTATTTCGTTGCCGTGGTCTCAGGAAAGGTAGTCGGGCAAACCATGATTACCTACGAATGGAGCGACTGGAGGAATGGCGTTATCTGGTGGATGCAAAGCGTTTACGTGCTTCCCGATTACCGTAAACAAGGGGTGTTTCGCAAACTGTTTAGCCAAATCGAAAGCCTTGCCCGAACTCATCCACAAGTCAAAGCTTTGCGTTTATATGTGATGCGGAATAACAATACAGGGCAACGTACCTACCAAAGCCTAGGGATGAATGATTCTGGCTATATCGTTTTTGAAAAAGAGAGTTCTGCCTGAACGATTGCTCAAACAAACTCAATTCAGCCGGTCGGAAGAAGGTTTGGAATTTTCCAGGGACAAAAAATTGCCATGGAGCGTAGAGTTTTGGGAAAAGGCTTCCTGAACAGGATCAGGAAACGCCTGGTCGCATTCGCTGAGATACTTCATCACCGCAATCATCCAATCCGATTCATGCGGTGAATGAATGATTGCAATATTCTGGCCCTCATAGTCCTTACAAATTTGATCCTGTGCCCGACTGGTTCCAGGAACGGTTTCCCTTTTTTTAATAGCGAGCGGACGAAGGGGATCGACATGAATAATTTCCAGTCCCTTGTATTTTTCCGGAACATCTTCTTCGATAAACTCATCGATGGGTATGCCATTGACATTGGTAAGACCCGGTTGTACCAAAGACGCAATATAAATAGGGACCCTTTTAATTACTGCCTGCTCAGCATAACCTTCGCGGAGTACCGTCTCATCATTGTCTGTCTGGCCAAAAACCACAAAGTCCCAATGTCCGTATGTCAACCGTCTCTGTCTTTGAAGAATGACGGTTTGTTCGTAGGCCTCAACGATCTTTTCATAAACTTTCTGATCTCTGGTTCTAACCTTAATTTTTGGCATTTAGCATCCTGATAAATAAGAAGTCCATCAATTAAAATTATAACACGCAATGCACAGGAACTCATTGAGCCGAGACAACTTTTTGCCTGCATCAACTCCAGTTTTGTTATACTGCGTAAAGGCAAGACCTCGTAAACAAGCGTTCACTAATTCCCACCTGAACCGAAACCCCGAATGGACAGCAATAAAAAAGTAAGTGAAGCGGCAGGAGCCGTAGGCGGGATGACCCTATTATCCCGACTTTTCGGGTTTCTGCGCGATGTGGTCATCGCTATGGCCTTTGGCTCTTCGGCCTCCGCCGATGCTTTTTTTGTCGCCTTCCGGATCCCTAATATGCAACGGCGGATTTTGGGCGAAGGCGCGGTGACAGCGGCTTTCATTCCTGTTTTCACCGAAACGCTGACACAAAAGGGGGAAGCCGCCGCATGGAGAATGACCGCCAACCTGTTCAATATTCTTTTTATTGCATTATCCCTGGCATCCCTGTTTATCCTGATATTTTCCCCTGCTGTAATAACGGTTTTTGCCCCTGGGTTTCTTGATGAACCCGGAAAATTGGAACTGACGGTGAAATTGACACGCTGGATGGCTCCCTACCTTTTCTTTATCGGACTGGCCGCCTTTTGCATGGGGATTTTGAACTCCCTGAAAGTTTTTGCCCTTCCAGCCGCTACCCCTATTTTGCAAAATATCATGATGATCCTGTCGGTTCTCATCATTGCTCCGCTAATGGATGAGCCGATTATGGGACTTGCCATCGGCGTCCTGGTAGGGGGAGCCCTGCAATTATTGGTTCAGCTTCCTGCTGTCATAAAAAAAGGATTCCGCTTTGAAAAAACACTTAACTTCAAACAGGAAGAGGTCATTAAAATCGCCAAACTGATGGGACCGGTTATATTGGGCCTTGCTGTTTATGAAATTAATATCATGGTTGATACCCTGCTCGCTTCCCTGCTTCCGGGCGGGTCTATCTCTTACCTTTATTATGGCAACCGGCTGGTGCAACTGCCTCTGGGCGTATTTGCGGTCGCATTAGGAGTAGCACTTCTTCCCACGCTATCCAGCCAGGCCGCAAAAGGCGACCTGAAAGAGTTGGTCCAGACAGTAGGTTTCAGTATTCGCCTCATTCTTTTTATCACCATACCAGCCACGGTAGGGTTGATTATCCTGCGCGAGCCCATCGTTAATACGTTATGGGAACGGGGAGAGTTCCTGGCTTCCACCACCGAGGGAACAGCCATTGCCCTGCTTTATTATTCCATAGGCCTCTGCGCCTATTCAGGGATCAAAATCATCGCTCCAGCATTTTATTCTTTGCAGGACACCAAAACCCCGGCAAAAATTGGTATTTATTCCATGGTTCTCAATATGGTTTTAAATCTTATTTTAATGGGCCCCTTGAAACATGGAGGTCTTGCACTGGCCACTTCCCTGGCGGCCTTATTTAATGTTTCGCTGTTGATCTACCATTTAAGAAAACGCTTAGGGCTGATGGGCGGAAGAAAAATACTGCGTTCGACTGTTAAAATGGCGGCCGCAGCCATAGCCATGGGTGCCGTTACTTTTCTCACCAAGGAGAGCTTTTTCCATGTCAGCGACCCTCTTTCGATCCGGCTACTTACCTTGAGCGCTTGCATATCTGCGGGAATACTGGTATATGCCTTAATCTCTCATTTCACCCGAAACGAAGAATGGCGTTTTCTTTTGGATTTGAGAAAGAAAAAACAAATACGTGGCTAGAATCGTTTTCGCAAATATAAAATAAAGGATAACCCTCTTATGGTAGTCACCTGCCTGGATTTGGAAGGAGTTCTGGTTCCTGAAATCTGGATAGCCTTCGCTGAAAAAACTGGAATTGAGAAACTGCGACTTACCACGCGGGATATCCCCGATTATGATGAGCTGATGCGTGGACGGCTCAAAATTCTCGATGAAAATAATCTTAAACTCGCAGATATCCAGGAAGTCATCGGAGGCATTGCCCCACTTCCCGGCGCGAAGGAGTTCTTATCCTGGCTGGAAAGTGAATTCCAGGTCATCATTCTGTCTGATACCTTTAATCAGTTTGCCGGGCCTTTGATGGCGCAACTTGACTACCCTACCCTGTTTTGCCATGACCTGATTGTTGATGAGACCGGGAGAATCGCCGATTACCGGTTGCGAATTCCCGATGCAAAAACCAAGGCCGTGGCGGCCTTAAAATTGCTAAACCTGAAAGTGATCGCCGCCGGAGATTCCTATAACGATACAGGGATGCTTAAAGAAGCCGATGCTGGGATTTTATTTAGGGCTCCTGATAATATCGTGGAAGAGTTTTCCCAATTCCCCGTAACACGGACCTACGATGAATTCAAAACAGCGATCATTGAAGTCAGCAAAAAACTGGAAGGCTTAAATGACATTATTTGATTTCAGAATCAATAAGCTTACTGGCCAGCCACCCGGTCCGGGCTGGTTCTTTCGGCCCCGGTTTTGAGCGGATTTTTGACCATTTCCCTTTTTTCTCCAAGATTTCAACCTGAGTGCCTTGGGTCAGCACAAATAAAATGGTGCTTGTTTTTGTATTGGGTTTATTACGTAAATTAGCAAAACTCACATTGACCTTGAAAAATATTTCATAATCTTCGTCTTCTGCAACTTGAAGAGAAACTTCATCGGTGCCCGAATCAAGAAACAGGTTCAGTGGATTGATTTCCAGCTTGACCACAGCTATGACTATGAAAACCAGTGTTAATAAGACAATGCGTAGATAAGCCTGGGAAACATTCAGGCCCTTTTCCGGATCAGGTTCTGGGGGCTCGGGAGGATCACATCGGACGCAAAAAAAACCCGGGGCAGGTAGGAGGGTTCCACAGGAATCACAATATTGATAACTGCGTTTCGTATTGGGATAAGATGCCCTGCTTCCACTAGGATTCATCATTTATCTTCTAGTTAAGCCGGTAAATTTGCCGGTATTTATTTTTTAAATAATCCAGAAAGTTGTCCGGGTTCAAACTTTCCCCGGTCACCTGTTTGACCAGAGCAGGAACCGATAACAACCTGCCCTGTTGATGAATCTGGCTGCCCAGCCATTCACGGATAGGTGCCAGGTTTCCCATTTCGATCTGTTTTTCTAAATCAGGCTGGGCTCGGATTAATACCTGATAAAACTGGCTGGCATAAATCGCCCCCAATGTATAAGAAGGGAAATAGCCAAAGGCTCCTCCGCTCCAATGTGTATCCTGTAAAACGCCAAGCGTATCTGTTGGCGGCTCCACACCCAAATATTCTTTCATTTTAGCATTCCACATCTCAGGTAAATGCTCAACATGAATCGATCCATCAAACAGACCTTTTTCCAGTTCATAACGCAGGATGACATGCATGGGATAGGTTACCTCATCGGCTTCCACCCTGATCAATGAGGGTCCGCTGACATTGACCGCCTCATAAAACTGTTCAGAATTCACATCCCTAAAATTATGTGGAAATGTTTCAGCAACTAACGGCAGGTAGCGTGCACAAAATGGCTTTCCCTGTGCAATCATTCGTTCCCAGAACAGCGATTGCGATTCATGGATAGCCATGGTGAGGGCTTCAGATACCGGCAGGTCCCGCCCATTATGCATGCGCCCCTGCTCATAAAGCCCATGGCCTGTCTCATGAATCACCGCGTATAACGATTCAACAAAATTATCCGTCCGGTAGCGAGTGGTGATGCGGACATCTGTCGGATGACTGCCGCCACAAAAAGGATGTACCGAAACATCCATGCGCCCCTGGTCAAACAAGAAACCCATTTCTTCACTGATTTTGCGTCCCAATGCTTCCTGTTTTTCAATGGAGAACTGGCCTGACAAAAAACTAGTGTCTGGCTGGTAATCCGACTCTTGAATAGCCTTTATCAATGGAATCAGTTCAGCTTTTAGCTTATCAAATACCGGAGTGATGTCCTTCTGGGTGGACCCTCTTTCATAAATATCAATATTAGCGTCATAGGCCTGCATATCAGGAAAAACATAACCGGCCCACTTTATTTTTAAATCCACCAATTGTTTTAGAACCGGGGCGAAATCGGAAAACTTGTTTTCAGAACGGGCTTTCACCCAGATTTGGTGTGCTCGAGAAGATAATTCCGCCAACTCAGTGACAAGCGTCTTGGGAACCCGTATAGCCATTTGGAATTCTCGGTGGGCTTCGCGGATATTGCACCATTCAAAAGCGGTGAATCCATTTTCATCAGCCTTGGAGAGTTCATCCAGCAACTTCCCCATTTCAGGATGCGTGGTTTTTTCATGCAGGACCCCGGCCAAGGCACCGATTTGTTGAGCACGAGATTCTGAGGCGCCCACAGGCATAATGACCTCCTGATCCCAATGCAGAATCCCCATGACCCCGCCCAACCGACTGCTCTCCTCCAACCGGTGAACCAGCGCATAATAATTTTCCTTCAAATCTTCGTGCATTCCGTTTTACCTATATAGAAAAAGTGAAAATTCAAATAAAACTGTTATTGTTGAATTCGGTCCCTGACAATTCGCACTTTACCTGAGTCCATGATCAGAACCCTTTCTTCGGCTTTAAGTTCCTGGTCATTAACTTGCACAACGGTATAGGGTTCTCCCTCGTCCGGTTGGATGATGAATTCCGATGCGGAGCCGCCGGTGATTATATTTTCGGTGGCATGGCCCACCAAGCCACCCACAACAGCACCGCCCAAAGCTCCCAGAGCCCGGGTCGCTGTGTCTCCACCCAATGTAGAACCGGCAAGCCCGCCCACTGCTGCCCCTGCCGCAGCCCCGGCACCAGATTCCGTTCCCTTTATTTCAACTTCTCTTACCGATAAAATGACACCCTTTTTAAAATATTCCGGTGAACCCATTTCACTTCGCTCATAAGTCGAACCGGAATGCAAAGAACAACCAGAAAAGACAAGGGCCAGCAATAAAAAACCTGTTAAATTTCTAACCATGACAAACTCCGTTTATTAACTCTGGTATAATTCAGACATTGGCTTGGATACTTCCTGCTTATTAATATTATCAAATCCTGAGGTATATATGGAATCCAATAAAGAAACCCTTGGAACGGTTGAAGGCCGCCTGGATGTTTTACGCAAAGGTATTGTCAGCGAAGAAAATTCAGTCAATTATTACCAGACTCTTACTGACAAAACCCCTGAAGACACGGATGTCAACAAAGGGATGCGGCGTATGTATCATGATTTGATGCAGGAAGAAAAAAAGCATGTTACCCGTTTCCGCGAACTTATCTCACAATGGGAACAAAAACTCAAAAATCTTGAGAATAACTAATAGTATTTTACCAATTTAACGATGTTTCCTTTCTGTATTTCCCCTTATCAGTTTTTGTGATTCTGTCGAAATTTACCCCCATTTCAGATTTGCAAATTTTAGCCATTTTTGATGGTTATTATATTAATTAAAAAGACCTGGATATTATTGACATCCTTGACAATTTAAAGACCTTCCCTTATTATTGATAATAATTCTCATTATTAATTTAAGGGAATTTGGGCAACCAAGTTCCAATTACAATATAAAGCCAACAATTTCAATAGATATCATGCTCTC
>Ga0114993_10002516_pt1 | contig 19918 bp, 25 predicted proteins | sample ArcticOcean_MG_C_FD_87042 | JGI IMG/M metagenome (GOLD analysis project Ga0114993, IMG submission 87042) | Marine microbial communities from western Arctic Ocean - ArcticOcean_MG_CB2_150 | ecosystem: Environmental > Aquatic > Marine > Oceanic | place: Arctic Ocean: Canada Basin | collected...
CCAGCAAGGAATACTATTTTTTTATCTTTAGCATCATCTTTTGCTGAGAAACATTCAATTAATAATATATTTATTGGTGTAAATTCAATTGATTACTCAGGTTACCCTGATTGTAGACCTGAATTTATTGAGTTATTTGAGAAAATGATAAACAAGGGAACAAAGTTGGGTGTTGAAGGCACAAAGATAAACATACATACGCCTTTAATCCAGATGAAAAAATCCGAGATTATTAAAATTGGCGCTGATTTAAATGTTAATTATGCCAAAACTGTTTCATGCTATTCCCTTACAGAAAATGGTGAAGCTTGTGGTATTTGTGATTCTTGTAGATTTCGAAAACAAGGTTTTTTAGATGCTGGTGTACCAGACCCAACGCTTTATAAAAAAATTAAATAATTAATGTTAATATTAATATTTGCTAATATAATAAACAATCTTCTTTAAAATAAGATTTGGAAATAATATGGAAATTACATTTAAATTACTAATATATATAGGCCTTTTAGGGTTTATTTTAGGTTTTGTCGTAAATAAAACAAATTTTTGTACCATGGGTGCAATTTCTGATTGGGTGAATATAGGTGATTTATCTAGATTTAAATCATGGATGTTTGCTGCTGCAATAGCTATTCTTGGAGTTAGTTTATTTGAATACTTGAATTTTATTGATGTTAGTCAATCTAGGATCCCATATAGAGATGCAACCTTATTCTGGCCTAGATACATCTTGGGCGGACTTATGTTTGGTTTTGGGATGACATATGCTAGCGGTTGTGGAAATAAAATATTGATAAGAGTTGGAGGTGGAAACCTTAAATCTCTATTTGTGCTGATAATTGCTGGATTAATGGCATATTTAATGACCAGAACTGATTTTTATGGTGTAGTTTTTCATAGCTGGATGAGCCCTATAAGCCCAGATTTAGCTAAATTAGGTATTGAAGATCAGTCTTTGCCTATGATATTGGCATTCTTTTTTTCTAGTTTTGATATAGAGATTTTAAAATTAATTGTTGGATTATTAATTGCTAGCATTATGATATTTCAGATTTTTAGATCAGGTGTTTTTTTTAAAAATATTGATAATGTTTTATCAGGTATAACAGTTGGCACAGTTGTTGCCCTAGCTTGGTTAATTACCGGAGGTTCATTGGGTCAAGAATGGATAGAAGCTAATGATTTCATGGATACTCCAATGCCGGGTGTAGGAGTACAATCTTTTACATTCATAAACCCTATGGGAGAAACAATAATATTTTTAGGAAATAACGCAGACTTATATTATTTGACATTTGGGGTCACAGCTCTTGTTGCTGTTATACTAGGATCATTTAGTTATTCATTAATATCAAAAAGTTTTAGAGTAGAGTGGTTTGTTTCGAAGGAAGATTTCTCTCGTCATTTACTAGGTGGCACCCTAATTGGTATAGGTGGAATATTATCTTTAGGCTGTACAATAGGACAAGGTGTTTCAGGCATATCAACATTAGCATTAGGTTCATTTATAACATTAATTTCAATTATCTTGGGAGCTGCTATTGCAATGAAAATAGAATATTATAATGCTATCTATGAAGATTGTTCTTTTTTTGATAGTCTAAGAGCTTCACTAGCTGATTTGAATTTAATACCAAGTAAATTTAGGACACTTGATAAAATATAATGGGGCGTTAGCTCAGTTGGTAGAGCAGTGGCCTTTTAAGCCATTTGTCACAGGTTCGAATCCTGTACGCCCTAATTAAAATTAAATGAAAAATTTAATACTTATTTTAATTGCACTTTTACCTTTAGATGCGATTTCTGAATCTCAAGTAATAACATTACAAAATGAAAAATCCCAGAAACTACATGGTGTTCTAGACTCTCATAATGATAAAGGGAAAGATGTAGTATTGTTAGTCCATGGGACACGCGGTCATCAAAAAATGGAAATCATAGATTCAATAAAATCTATATTATCTGAAAATCAAATTAACTCATTATCAATAAACCTGAGTTATGGAGAAGAATTAAGAGAAAATAGTTTTTTATCTTGCGACAAATCTCATAGACACCTCGAGTCATCATCAATTGATGAATTATTAAAATGGTATAAATACTTGCGTACACAAAAATATTTAAATATTTATCTTCTCGGCCACTCAAGAGGTGGACTGAATGTATTGCAATTATCTGAAATTATCTCTCATAATGACATAGGTCATGTTAAAGGATTATTTTTACTTGCTCCAGTTTCGGATACTTTGAATGATTATATTTTAGAATATGAAACCAAAGGAGTTGATTTTAAATCTAAAATAAATGAAATGATTGACAGGTTAAAAACTAACAATGATAAATTAAATACTATTGATTTTCTCTACTGTAATAATTCATCAGTTAGTGACTCATCATTTTTAAGTTATTACTACTTAACAAATAATCCTCGAAGTCATCCATATGGGATTGATCTGGTTACCTTGTTAAACAGAACTAATTTTAAAACATATATTTTTACAGGATCGTCAGATGAATTAGTTCCCCTAACCCATAATAGGGTGAAGCAAGTTAAACGCAATAATGTTACTAGTTTTTTTATTGAGGACGCAGGCCATTTCTTCAGAGACCTATATATTGATGATGTAATGGAAGTAGTTTTAGATATTATTAAAGAAGATTAATAGAATGTTTTATTGTACATTGAATGGCTCTGAGTCCATTTCATTTTCTATATTTATACTTCTATTAATTCTAGTGTTAGTCTTTGGCCCTATAGTTACTTCTGAGAAAGAATTATCAAAAACCTTTCTAGTTACTTTGATTGTGGCAAACCTATCTTCTTTATCAAAGTTTATTAAAATAAAATCACTTCTAACTATTGCTAATTCCATCCATCCGCTATCTCTCATTTCTACTCTATAGAATTCAACAATTTCTTCAGCAGGGGCATCATGAATTAGATATAAGACACCTGTAAATCTATCGCCTTCACCAAAGATTACACTCTTATCCGTTAAGTACATAGAATTTTTAGGGATTGGTATAGATATTTGTAGCCTCTTATCTAGGCTCACTTCTTTTACTTCAGAACTTTCATTATTTTTTGAATCTAGAAGACTATTCATTGTAGCGCATGAACTTGTCAACAGTGCCGTGGTAATTAATAAAAATACAATCCTTAATTTTGAACTATTACCCATAATTTAATTATACCTATTTTCTAGATCCAGGACCATTTATTTCAAGCCCATTACTCATATATGTAACAAAATATTCAAGATTTCTATATTCATCTTTTTGTGCTTTATATGGTTTTGCTCTAATTCTATTGAGGCAACCGGCAAACCTTTCGTGTAATGTTACAAGTCTCCCAGCGCTTGATCTATATACTGGAAAATGAGTTGAATGACCAATCCCGGGACTTGTTATATCAGCTCTCAATTTTGTGCCTGATTGCCATATATGACAATCTGCACATGAGAAATTTAATTGTCCTTTTTTAGAAAAATATAATTTTTTTCCATCTTCATAAGCTTCAAGAGCTTTCTCATTATTGGGAATTTCAATATTAATAATATTTCCACGAGAAGTATATGCCATATATGCAGAAATATCTGCCATTGGCCCACCTTTGTAATAATTTAGCGGTTTTTCGCCATTCTTTTTTCTGCATTTATTAATTGCAAGTTCTAGTGTCATAACTTGATTGGTGTCTTCGTCAAAGTATGGATAATTTTGCCTAATACCTATACCTTTATTTTCAAAACATGAAGCATATATATTGCCATTTTTAAATGGTATGTTAAATAGTTCTTCGCCTTGTTCGATATTTATTTCATATGGAGGGAATTCTTCAATAGATTCCCATTGTTCCCTTGATGAAGAGTCAACAGAATATACGCCATTTTTATAGTCACTGAAACCAATGCTAGGAAATCTAGATTTGAAGTGATCCCTAAAAGCATCCAAATCTTCTTCTGGAGAAGCGAATACCCCTAAGCTAAAAAATAATAATATAAAAAAAAATTTGTTCAAAAATTTCTCCAGTAAAAATGTCTATTTGGCTGTAACTTTATTAGAGTCTCTATTGCCCTGATTATCAAGCCATGATAATTCAATCGTGTCACCTTTAGACCCTTCATAAACAAAAGTCAGGTATGGGTTTTTAGAGACCGCTGGTCCCCAATAAACATTTATGACTTCTTCTCCATTCGCTTTACACGTAACTTCTTGGATAAAGTGTGAAGGTATTTTTTCACCAGTCTTTTTATTTTTTCTTTGACCTGTTTCCATTGGGTGTTTAATTAATGTTCTAACAGTTACAGACCCTTTGCTTTCTTTTGCTTTTATTTTAATTGTACTCATAATATTTTCTCTATTAGCCTCCGCAACCACCAATTGTTATCTTAACTTCTTTGGATGCGCTATAAACTTTCCCATTACTTTTAACCGCTGCAATAACTGTAGAGGTTTGACCCATTTTGATTCTTGTTCCAATTACGGGTTTTGATTTAGCTGACAACATATATCCACTGGAAAGGGGTTGTGGATTGTTTTCAACAAATAACATTATAGATTCCACGTTTTTCAATGATGTCTTTACATTTATTGGAACTACAGCTCCATTCTCAGCAATGTCTGGAACTTTTAACTTAACTTTTGTTGTTTTTGACAAATTATTATGTCCATAAACACTATTGATAGATTTGGATAAATCAGTTATATCAAATGATGCTTTTGGCCATGCAGCATAAACACGTTTTGGCTTTATTAGAAGAGCCGAAAATGTTCCTAGAGCTGCGACTGTCATTAGTGATTTTTTTATAAATTTTCTTCTGTTCATGATATTTCCTTAGAGTGTATAGAGATACTTTATTATCTTATTAATTTCTTTTTTTGTAATAATGCCATGTTTGCCAAATGGAGGCATATATGAATTTGGATCATCTCTAGTAGAATCCCAAATTTGGTCAAATAAATCTTGTTTATTCGGAAATCTAGCTTTCATTGCCATTAATGGCGGACCATTATTGCCCATAAGCTTCCCATCCTCAATTTGATGACATGCTAGGCAATTACCTTTTTTTCTATCAAAAGCTAACTTTTTGCCTTCTTCAATATCATTTGCCATTGCAAGATTACCCAAGGTAAGAGAAAAAATAAATAGTAGATTAATAATTTTCATAGTTTTTAACATTTAGACATACATTATAGTACTGATAGATACATAAAAAAACTACTTTAATTACAAGTTTTTTCGCCAAATATTGGCTCTAGAGGTCTTTGATATGAGCAAATAATTTGTATTTTTTTATTTCTTAAAATTTCTCTTTGTGAAGTATTTATTTTATTTGAACGCATTCCGTCATCTAGGATTTCTATAGCAAGGTTCGTATTATCAAGGAGCACATGATAATCAGATAAATATATTTTTGATTCAAAGTAATTATTTTGAAGTACATGCATTTTTGAAAGTATGCGTAAATAATTAGGATTAAATTTATATAAGTCGTTTATTGAATTAAGTAGTTTTTTAGCATAATCAAGGCTGATATTGTTTTCTATAAACATTTCAGCCATGAGAAAGGATATGGTTTGATTTAGCGGATAGATGTTTTTTATGTTGTTAAGAACCGAAATAGCTTCTTCTACCTCATTAGTCTCACTTAGTATTTTTGCATACAAAACTGCTAAATATAAATTATTTGGATTATTATTATAAACTGGAAGTAACAGTGTTTTAGCTGTTCTATAGTTGGATCGTTTAAGGTTTAATAGAACAAGTTTATGAGTGTCATAGATTGATTTTGCATTAATCGAATTAATAGTATTAACTATATCTTTTGTTTGCGCTACTTCTAATATATTTCTTACATATAAATAGTCACCCGTAGATTGATCTATTATATTATGCTGATATTGTGCTTTTGCTTCTATATTTGCAACTCTGTTTTCATACATTGGATGGGTTGATAGATAAGCCATATCTCTTTGTATTTCCCCGGTAGCAGACTGCATTCTCTTAAAGAAATTAGACATTTCAGATATTCTAAAATTTGCTTTCTTCATAATATCTACAGCAAAATCATCTGCATCAACTTCATTTGACCTGATTAAATTAATATTAAGTTGTCGTGAAAACCCAATTCCTGCTTTTATAGCAGTTATACTTGCCTCTGGGTTACCAGAAAAAACACCAGCTATTATTCCAATCCACATGGGAAGTGTATTCATTGATGCATTTGCAACTAATTCTGCAGTATGTCTTAATTTTATATGACCAATTTCATGTGATATAACACTTGCTAATTGAGCTTCATTTTCTGTCAAAGTTACTAAGCCACTATTTAATCCAATATACCCGCCTGGAACAGCAAAAGCGTTAATTGCATTAGATTGTGTAACAAAAAATGTATACTCCCTCTGATTATCAAGTGTATTTCTTGCCAATAAATTACCTATATAATTTATATAGGACGAAACCAATGGATTATTATTAATCATATTATATTTTTGTAGTCGTCTATATGTTGAGAACCCAATAATTTTCTCTTGTTTTAGAGACAATACTTGAGAGTATGGGTCGCCTAATTCTGGAGGTGATATTGGTTGTGCAAACAAATTATCTAAAGGGGTTATTAAAAGGTATATTGATATAAAAAAAGTTGTTGAATAATTTCTCATTATAACTACCATAGACATATAGTGTATATTAATAAATCTACATGTATTAATATTACTTACATCGTAATTTATTATATCCTACATATGGAGATTCAATGAGTGATTTTGATAAGGAACTAGACACTAGCGGATTAAATTGTCCATTACCTATTATAAAAGCAAAAAAGGAAATTAATACTATGAAAACTGGAGAGGTTTTACATATTATTTCAACTGATCCTGGGGCCGTAAAAGATTTTGAGTCATTTGCGAATCAAACTGGCAACGAATTACTTAAAACAGAAGAAAAAGATAATAAGTTTTATTTTTTAATGAAAAAAACAAAATAATTTTGAATTGCCTTATTAAGTTATTTGCCATTATTGGACTTACTTCAGCAATATTATTTATTACATCAATATTTTTAATTACAAAAATAACAAATCCGCCAGTAGATAGTTACTATTCTGAGTATGATGCAATTGTTATTCTCTCTGGAAACCCAGAGCGCGCTAAATTAGCTGTTAAACTATATCAAAAAAATAAATCTAAAATAATACTATTAAGTAAAGAAAATAAACTATTAAATGATTATTTTGGAGGCAAAGAATCTATAGAAACTTATAAACAATATATTAAAATCTTGAAACAGAATAATATTCCACAGAAAGATATTGTTCTTTTTGGTGATAATAATAAAAGCACTTTTGAAGAAGCAAGAGCATTATCTGATTTAGAATCACCACAGTTGAAAAATATTCTGATAATAACTAATAAGTATCATGTCCTGAGAACAAAAAGAATATTTAATCAGATTATGCCTCAACAAACAATTCATTTTTTATACCCTGAGTTTTATCAAAATAATGATAATTGGTTAAAAAATAAAACCTCAATAATAATAGTTTTTACAGAGTTAGCTAAAATTATATTATTTTTTCTTTTTGATGATTTTAATGGTTATTTGGCATTTTCATCACAATAATCTTTATATAAAATCACTATATAACTCGTGATGATTAGTTAAAAAAGATGTATTATGTATTTGAAATTAAATAAGAGAAATCATGAAGTTAAGTGGCTCAGAAATTATAATAGAATGTTTGAAAAAAGAAGGAGTTGAATTCATCTTTGGCTATCCTGGTGGTGCGGTATTGCATATTTATGACGCTCTTTTTAAATCAAAAAATATCAAACATGTGCTTGTTAGGCATGAACAGGGCGCAACACATGCTGCAGATGGATATGCTAGAGCATGTGGAAAACCAGGGGTTGTTCTTGTTACTTCAGGGCCTGGTATAACTAATTGTGTGACTGGTTTAGCTACCGCGCATATGGATTCTATTCCCATGATTATAATTTCAGGGCAAGTATCTAGACAATATGTTGGGAGCGATGCATTTCAGGAGGCTGATGCTACAGGTATAACGAGACCTGTAACAAAACATAATTTTCTCATTGATAGCAGAGAATCAATTGCTGAAGTATTTAAGAAAGCCTTTACTATAGCTACTACCGGTAGACCTGGACCGGTCTTAATTGATATACCCAAAGATTTAACAGACCCCAGTGTTAAAATTCCTTTTGACTATCCAAAGAAAGTTAATATTAGGTCTTATAATCCAGCTAAAAATGATTCAAAAGAAAAAATTGATCAAGCTGCAGAAATTATATGTAATGCTAGAAGACCAATGATTTATACTGGTGGAGGCGTTATCTTAGGTAAGGCGCACATTCAACTTCAAAAACTTGTAAAGAAACTTGGATATCCTATAACAAGTACATTAATGGGTTTGGGTGGTTACCCATGTTCAGATTCTCAATTTTTAGGGATGCTTGGAATGCATGGAACATATGAAGCAAATATGGCTATGCATGATTGTGATGTGTTACTAGCTATAGGAGCTCGTTTTGACGATAGAGTTACGGGCGATACCTCTAAATTCTGTCCTTCAGCAAAAATTATACATATAGATGTTGACCCATCTTCTATATCTAAGATTATCGAAGTAGACTTATCTCTTGTTGGTGAGACTTCAAAAATATTACGAACACTTAATAACTCAATTGATTTATATAAAAAAAATATAAAAACAAATTCAATAAAAAAATGGTGGGGAAAAATTAATAAATGGAAAGCAACAAAATGTTTATCATATAAAAAATCAAATAAAATAATTAAACCTCAATCTGTAATTGAAAAGCTTTATGAAATTACTAAAGGAAATGCATATGTAACTTCTGATGTAGGACAACATCAAATGTGGGTTGCGCAATATTATAAATTTGATAAACCCAATAGATGGATAAATTCTGGAGGTCTTGGAACAATGGGTTTTGGTCTCCCTGCTGCAATGGGAGTACAATTAGCTTATCCTAAATCTGAAGTTGTTTGTGTCACAGGAGAGGCAAGTATATTAATGTGCATTCAAGAACTTGCCACATGTCTGCAATATAGACTTCCAATTAAAATAATTAATCTAAACAATAGATATATGGGTATGGTAAGACAATGGCAAGAGTTTTTTTATGAAGGAAGATATGCAATGTCATATATGGAAGCTATACCTGACTTTACCCAACTTGCCAATAGTTTTGGCCATGTAGGAATAAAAATTGAAAAACCATCTGAGTTGGAATCTAAAATGAAAGAAGCGTTGAGCATCAAAAATCGTCTTGTTTTTGTTGATGTTATTACAGATCAGAAGGAAAATGTATACCCTATGATTAAAAGCGGACAGGCTCATAACGAAATGCATTTATCTCCAACAAACAAAGACACGGAGCTAGCCTAGTCATGACTGAAAAAAGACATATAATATCTCTGCTTGTTGAAAATGAGTTTGGTTCATTATCAAGGATTGCCGGGCTTTTTTCTGCACGTGGTTATAATATTCATTGTTTGAATGTAGCACCAACTAATGATGAATCTATATCTAGAATGACGTTAGTTACTCTATGTAATGATCAGAAAATTAACAAACTTATGAAACAACTTGATAAACTAGTTGATGTTGTTAATGTGAAAGATTTAACTGAAGAAACACATATTGAAAGAGAAATGCTGTTGGTTAAACTAAAATGCAAAAAGAATCAGAGAGATGAAGTTAAAAGATTAACTGATATATTCAGAGCTCGAATAATTGATGTGACAGATACAACTTATACAATAGAATTGACAGGAGCAACCGAGAAAATTTTAGCTTTTATTAATTCATTTGGTCAAATAAAAATTATTGAGATGGTTCGTTCAGGAACATTAGGCATTAGCAGAGGAATTGAAAGTTTAGAGGTAAATAAATGAGGATTAAAAATGAAAGTATATTATGACAAAGACGCTGATTTAGAGAATATAAAAAAACTTAATGTGTCTATTATAGGTTATGGTTCACAGGGACATGCTCATGCTCTCAATCTTAAAGATTCTGGGATGAATGTAACTGTTGGGTTAAGAGAAAATTCCCCTAGCGCAGCTAGAGCTAAACAAGAAGGGTTAAAAGTTTCATCGATAACTGATGCTGTTTCTAATGCAGACATAGTCATGATATTAGCTCCGGATGAATATCAAGCATCAATTTTTAAAGAATCAATTGAACCTAACTTAAAAGAAAATGCAGCATTAGCTTTTGCTCATGGTTTTAATATTCACTATGGTCAAATAAAACCAGACACTAAATATGATGTGTTTATGGTTGCTCCAAAAAGCCCAGGACATTTAGTAAGATCAACATTTCTTCAAGGTAAAGGCGTTCCAACTTTAATAGCAATTCATAATAATAATTCTGGGAAAGCTAAAGATGTAGCTTTAGCTTATGCCTCAGCTATTGGTGGAGGTAGAGCCGGCATTATTGAAACTGACTTTAAAGAAGAAACTGAAACTGATTTATTTGGAGAACAAGCAGTTTTATGTGGAGGCGTTACTGCTTTAGTTAAGGCTGGTTTTGAGACACTTGTTGAAGCTGGTTATGCGCCTGAAATGGCTTACTTTGAATGTCTTAATGAGTTAAAATTAATAGTAGATTTAATGTATGAAGGTGGTATGACAGAGATGCGCTACTCCATATCTAATACTGCAGAATACGGAGATTTAACAAAAGGACCGTTTCTAATTGATGATCATGTTAGAGCTAAAATGAAATTAGTTCTTAAAGATGTTCAGAATGGTAAATTTGCCAATGACTTTGTAAATGAAATTAAAAGTGGATCAAAGGAATTTGATAGACTTAGAAAAGAAGGGTCAGAGCACCTAATTGAAGAAACTGGCAAAAAATTACGTGACATGATGTCATGGATGCAGGATAGTAAACTTGTAGATGAAAAAATAAAATAATTATGATTGAAGATAAAAAGAAAAGATTACCGGGCGTATATTTATTGCCCAACCTAATAACAACAGCCTCATTGTTTAGTGGTTTTTATTCTTTAATTGCTTCTATAAATGGTGAAATTATTACAGCAGTTTTTGCAATTTTAGTAGCAATGATTTTAGATGGGTTAGATGGCAGAATAGCTAGATTAACTAATACACAGACATCTTTTGGAGCATACTATGATAGTTTATCGGATATGATTTGCTTTGGAGTTGCTCCAGCAATCTTATTATATATTTGGAGCCTTTCAAATTTTAATGTTTATGGATGGCATTGGTCAAAAATTGCTTGGATTGCATGTTTTATTTATGTCGCAGCAGCAGCATTAAGACTAGCTAGATTCAATTCAAAAAACCAAACCCAAGATAAAAAATATTTTATTGGATTGGCTAGTCCAGCAGCAGCAGCAGTAGTGATTTGTTATGTATGGATGATTGAGGAATCAGGAGCTAATATTAATAATTTCAACTGGTTAAGCTTATCAATTCTTTCAATTTTATCTTTTCTCATGATAAGCAATATAACCTACTATAGTTTTAAAGATTTTAACATACGCCACAAAGTGCCACATATTAGTTTATTTATAATAGTTTTAATATTATCTTTTATATCTTTTGATCCACCTCTTGTTTTATTCTCGTTTTTTTTATTATATGCATTGTCTGGCCCAAGTATGTTGATGATAAGATTTCTTAAGAAAAAGAAAAATCTTAAAGAAGGGAAAACACCCTCAAACCCTTAATATTTCTTGCAAAATTGTATTTTTGATATAGAGTTTGTACTATGTCAATTGTTACTATATCAATAATAGAACACTTCTTAAAAGTATGTCTGCTGAAACTATCCTAATTAGTTTCTTTTGATATATTAATTTACAAAATCACAAATATGAATAAAGAAAATTTAATAATTTTTGATACTACTTTAAGAGATGGGGAGCAGAGCCCCGGAGCATCTATGGATATAGATGAAAAGCTTCAGATTGCAACTGCTCTTGAAGAATTAAATGTAGATATTATTGAAGCTGGTTTTCCAATAGCAAGTGTTGGAGATTTTAATGCTGTCCAAGAAATATCTAGAACTATAAGTAAATCTACTATATGTGCTCTTGCAAGAGCACTAGAGAAAGATATTGAGACTGCTGCAACAGCTTTGAAAGATGCAAAAAATAGAAGAATACACACTTTTATTGCAACTTCCCCAATACATATGGAAAAAAAACTTAAGATGACTCCAGATAAAGTTAAAAAAACCGCTATTAGAGCAATCAAGTTAGCAAAATCATTTACTGATGATGTGGAATTCTCTCCTGAGGATGCAGGAAGGTCTGAGTTAAAATTTTTATGCGAAGTTATTGAGGAAGCAATTGATGCAGGCGCTAATACCATCAATATACCAGATACAGTTGGTTATAATTTACCTCATCAATTTGGTGCATTAGTTAAGAATATTATTGATAATGTTAAAAATTCTAATAAAGCAATATTTTCTGTTCATTGTCACAATGATTTGGGTTTAGCAGTTGCAAATTCACTGACATCAGTTCTGAATGGTGCGCGGCAAGTAGAGTGTACAATTAATGGGCTTGGAGAGAGAGCTGGTAATGCTGCACTAGAAGAAATTGTCATGACCGTAAGAACAAGACAAGATGTTTTTAAATGTAATACAAATATAGATACTAAAAAAATCATGAAGTGTTCACGATTAGTTTCTAGAATAACTGGATTCCCAGTTCAACCTAATAAAGCTATTGTTGGAAAAAATGCTTTTGCTCATGAGTCTGGAATACATCAGGACGGCATAATAAAATCACGAGAGACCTATGAAATTATGAGAGCAGAAGATATTGGGCTTATTAGTAATACGCTAGTTTTAGGTAAGCACTCAGGAAGAAATGCTTTTAAACAAAAATTACATGATTTAAATATTATGCCACCTAAAGAGAATGAATTTGATGAGCTATTTTATAAGTTCAAAGAACTAGCAGATAAAAAACATGAAATATTTGATGAAGATTTAGTTAATTTGTCAAACAAGAATGAGGTTACAACAAATTCTATATGTTTTGATTATATGAATGTTTCAACTGAGAGCGGTAAAAAACCTTTTGCTCATATAAAATTACAAATAGATGGAGAATTAAAGGAAGCAAAATCTACGGGTGATGGTGTGGTAGATGCAGCATATAATGCAATTGAAGAAATTGTAAAAAGTGAATGTAAATTAATTTTATATTCTGTGAATAATATTACATCTGGTACCGATGCACAGGGAGAGGTAACAGTTAGGGTGACAAAAAATAATAGCATTGTAAATGGTCATGGGGCAGATACAGATATTGTTAAAGCCTCTGTGCTTGCTCTGATAAATGCTCTTAATAAACTTCAACAAAACCCAGACCTTAGTTCGAATAAGAAAAGAGGTATTTAAAATTGTCAAAAATTTTCGATTACTTTTCAGAAATGGAAATTGATATATCGTGGTACAAGAAGAACAGGAATAATTTTTCCCAACCAACTAATACTAATTTGCAGACTTTAGATGCAGTAATTAAAAATTGTAAAAAATGTAAATTACATGAAACTAGAATAAATACTGTATTTGGCGATGGATCAACTAATGCAAAAGTTATGATAATTGGTGAAGCGCCTGGTAAAGATGAAGATATCTCTGGCAAACCTTTTGTTGGACGAGCAGGAAAACTACTTACTGAAATTCTTAGCTCTATAAACCTTGAAAGGAAAGATATATTCATTACCAATACCGTTAAATGTAGACCACCAGAAAATAGAAACCCTCATGATGATGAAATCAAGTCATGTTCTGGGTATCTCGATGAACAAATAAAACTTATTAATCCAAAAGTAATAGTTTTATTAGGGAAAATTGCAGCAAATAGGATATTAAATATAGATGAGCCAATATCTAACTTAAGAGGAAAAAAATATTTTATAAAAGAAAATAGTATACCTATAATAGTATTTTATCATCCAGCTTACTTGCTACGGAGTCCTTTGCAGAAAAGTAAGGTCTGGGAAGATTTAAAATTTATGGATAATATTATTACTAATCATGATTGCTAAAATTAAAGAGCTAATAGAAATAAAAGAAATGACTCTTTCTGATCTTAATGATGTATATAATCTTGAAATAAAAGTATATGAATATCCTTGGTCAAAAAATATATTACGAGGCTGTGTTATTAATAAGTATGATTGTTTCATAGCAACAATTAATAAACAAATTGTTGGTTATTTGATTACGAAAATATCATCACCAGAGAGCCATATACTTAATTTAACAATTGATAAAAATTATAGAAACAATGGTATTGCTTCTCAATTCTTAGAAATGGTTATCTTAAAATGTAGATTGCTCAAATCAAATATTATTTTTCTAGAAACTAGGTTAAGTAATTTGGCAGCCATATCTTTATATATTAAATTTGGTTTTAATAAAATAGGAGTAAGGAAAAATTATTACAAATCTAAAAATGGTAGAGAAAATGCTGTTATTTTTAGTATATCAGTAACTTAAAGTTCTTTTGGGCTCAAAGCTTTTATAGACAAAGCATGTATGTCTGTTTTCATTAATTTATTAAGACATTGATAAATTAATTTATGTCTATTGATTACACTTATGTCTGTGAACATGTCTGAAACTATGTATAATTTAAAATGACCGCCAGATTTTGCTCCCGCATGACCTACATGCAAATGTCCCTCATCTTGGATATCTATTTTGATGGGTTTTAGGGCCTGAAGATTCTCATCAATCATTTTCATTCTTTCTTTAGTCATACACTATTATAGTAAAATATTTTATTATTTATATAAGAAATGTGAGTTCTTAATCTTTATGATAGAATCTTAATTATATAGATTCGTTTATGGAACAATAATGACTAAAAATATTGTTTTTTCTGGTGTACAGCCCTCCGGTGAAATTCATCTAGGTAATTATTTGGGTGCAATTACTCAATTTGTTAGTTTACAAGATGATAACAAATGTATTTTCTCTATAGTTGATTTGCATGCAATAACTGTTTGGCAAGATCCAGCTACATTAGCAGATAGCACAAGAGAAATTTTAGCCATATTTCTTGCATGTGAATTAGATCATAAGAAGAATATCATTTTTAATCAGTCTCAGGTTGCTCAACATGCCCAACTTGCATGGATTTTATCTTGTACCGCTAAGATAGGATGGCTTAACAGAATGACCCAATTTAAAGATAAAGCAGGAAAAAATAAGGAGGTTGCATCTATCGGATTGTATACATATCCTATTTTAATGGCTGCAGATATTTTGCTTTATGGAGCCACTCATGTACCGGTAGGAGATGACCAGAAACAACATCTTGAACTTGCCAGAGATATAGCGAAAAAATTTAATTCAGACTATAAATCTGAGTTTTTCACTTTACCAGAACCAATTATAAATAAAAAGGCAACACGCATAATGAGTCTTAGGGATGGTACTAAAAAAATGAGTAAATCTGATATATCTGGATATTCTCGAATCTTGATGACGGATTCTAATGAACAAATATCTCAAAAAATTAAAAAAGCAAAAACTGACTCAATGAAGATGCCGGTATCACCTGATGAATTAGGAACTAGACCAGAAATTAGTAATTTATTAACAATTTTTTCTTCGTGTGTTAATCGTGATAAAAATGACATAATTAATGAATATGCATCTAAAGAGATTTCAGTTTTCAAGCAAGATTTAATAGACTGCATAACAAGTATTGTTAAACCAATATCTGATGAAACTAATCACTTATTAAAAGATAAATCTCATTTAGATGAGATTCTTTCAATTGGAGCTGAGAAAGCTCGAGTTATATCTCAAAAAACTATTTTTGAAGTAAATAAAATAATTGGTATGATTTGTAAATAAGTTATGTTAACTACAGAATCAAAAAATTTAAAAGCCACAGTAAACGGGGAAGTAGTAACCGAGATTCCAGAAGATCTTTTTATTCCTCCTGATGCCTTAAGAGTTATTCTTGAAAAGTTTGAAGGCCCTCTTGACTTGTTATTATATTTAATAAAAAAACAAAATGTAGATATTATAGATATTTCTATTTTTCCTATTACACAACAGTATGTAGAATATATAAACTTAATGCAGCAATTAGAATTTGAGCTAGCATCTGACTATCTAGTAATGGCATCAACTTTAGCAGAAATAAAATCAAGAATGCTTGTACCAAATGAAATTGATGAAGATGAAGAAGAAGACCCAAGGGCAAATTTAATTAAAAGGTTAATGGAATATCAGAAATATAAAGAATTATCTGGAGAAATAGATTCAATACCAAGACTTAATAGAGATACTTTTGTTGTATCTGGTATTATATCGTGTTTTAAAAAAGAAGAGGTCAAACCAATTATTGATATTTCGCAACTAGAAAAAGCATTTCAGGAAGTATTATATAGAGCTGAGTTATTTGCATCACATAATATTGAGGCTGAAGCACTCTCTGTTAGAGAAAGAATGTCAATAATACTCGACAGTCTTAATACAGAAGAAACAATAACATTTATTGATTGTTTTAGTTTTAAAGAAGGAAAAATGGGAGTTATAGTTACTTTTCTAGCAATTTTAGAGATGGTGAAAGAAAACTTGATTGACATTATACAAAATGAAGATTTTTCTATGATTTATCTTCAATTAAAAACATCATGAATTACTCAAAACCATTATCTTCAATTATTGAAAGCGCCTTGCTTGTTTCGCATGAGCCCTTAACTTTACAAGACATTGCTAATCTTTTTGATAGTAATAAGCCTTCTAAGAATGAGATTAGAAAAGCTATTGAAAAATTGAATGAGGGATATAAAAACAATGCTTATGAAATTGTTTTGGTTGCTAGCGGATATAGAATTCAAGTTAAATCTGGTTTTGAAGAATGGGTGGGGAAACTAAATAAACAGTCATCTACTAGATATTCAAAAGCTTTTCTCGAAACATTGGTAATTATTGCTTACAAGCAACCTGTAACTAGAGGTGACATTGAAGAAATAAGAGGCGTATCTGTTAATCCTCAAATTATTAGAAATCTTATCGAATATGAATGGATAAAGGTAATCGGTCATAAAGAATCTCCAGGTAAACCAGAATTATTAGCAACAACTAAAAAGTTTCTAGATTATTTTAATTTACAATCTATAAGTGAACTTCCACCACAAAAAGAGATTGAGGCTTTATAATTATTCTTTGAGACGCGGCATCAACATAACAAGATTACATGGTTTTGTTTCACTGTTGAGCTGATATTGAATTATATCATTCCAAGCAGTAGAACATGCATCCGCTGATCCTGGTAGCACAAAGATAAATGTGGAGTTTGCTACACCAGCCAGCGCTCTTGTTTGTAGGCTAGAAGTTTTAATTTTATCAAACGATATTGATCTGAATAATTCACCAAACCCTTCTATTTCTTTATCTAGTAACACTTTGATAGCTTCGGGAGTACCATCTCTTCCCGTTATACCAGTACCACCACTAACTATTACAGTATCAATCTCTTTATTTATAATATAGCTGGATACAGATGAGCGTATAGCATATATATCATCAGGAACTATTATTTTTTCAATAACCTTATGACCTGATTTTTCAATCAACTTTTTCAATAATTTACCAGATTTATCTGTCCCTGCAGTTCTTGTATCTGATACGATGATTATATTTATATTTAGTTTTTTCATTATATAAAATTATTACTAATAGAAGTAATATAATCAATAATTATTAAAATGTATAGAGTACAAAAAGTTTTATCTATGATAGGGGTTCTCTCTAGAAGAGAGTGTGAGAAGCTTCTGTTTCAAAAAAAAATAAAAATTAATAATAGTATTGCTGCTATTGGAGCTAAAGTAAAAATTGGCGATAAAATATCAGTTAATGGAAAAATCTATGCAGTTGACCCTGAGATTTTTAAATCAGAAATAAAGATTATAGTATACCATAAATCAGCTGGAGAACTTGTCACAACGAAAGATGATAGAAACAGAAAAACTGTTTTTTCCCATCTTCCAGATATAAATGGAAAATGGATTAACATAGGGAGACTAGATATGAATACATCAGGCCTTCTTTTGTTTACAAACAATGGAGATATTGCAAATGCTTTAATGCATCCATCATCAAAAATTAAAAGGGTTTACGAGGTATCAATAAAAGGCAATATAACAAACGAAAAAATAATTCTTAGCAAAAAAGGAATAGATATTGGCAAAGGAGAGATTGGAGTATTTTTAAATATAGTACATACAAGAAATGAATTAACTAATACTTATAAAGTTACACTTGCTACAGGTAAAAATAGAGAAATAAGAAGAGTTTTTGATAGTTTGGATTGTAAAGTTGTAAAATTAAAAAGAATAAAATATGCGTTAGTAGAACTTAGTAATTTAAAGGTTAATAAATATAGACATCTAACTAAAGATGAAACAAGCAATATAATTAAATATTTAAAAAAACATTAGTCCTAAACATGATTATTTTTTAATAAAACATATGTTGCCCCATAACCCCCATCTTTTATATGAGCACTACTGGAAGCCATTGCTATATTGCAATTAATTATGAATTTTTGAACTAATTTTTTTAGTGGAGCAACGCCTTCTTTATTATTTAAACCTTTTCCATGAATTATGAGAATATATTTTGATTGATTTTGATAATTTTTTTTTATAAAAGCATTCAATTCAATAAGAGCTTCTTTAGCAGTCATACCATGGAGATCAATTATATGATTAGATGAAAATTTATATTTTAAATTTTTAAGCTTCTCTAATACTTTAGTTTGTATACCATTTTTTTTATGACTAAAATAATCTTCCATATTATTTTTTTCATACAAATCATCCAGACTTACCTTGATATCTTGAAATGATTTCTGGTTAAGAAAATTTTCATCCTTATTGTTTTTTTCATCAAGAACTTTGGATATATCAATATCTGATTCTTCTAACAATTTTTCAAATTCACTCAATCCTTTATCTTTATTTGTCATAGCAACTTAATAATATTATTTATTTATTTATTAAGTATAATGTAATTTAATGTTTAAAAGGGATCCTATGATGAAAATTTTATTATCTAATGATGATGGATATAAAGCTGATGGTATAAAAATCCTTGAAAAATCTCTTGCCAGCTATGGCAATATCATTGTTGGAGCGCCAAAAAATAATAATAGCGCTTGCAGCAGCTCTCTCTCAGTACATTCAAAAGTTGGAGTAAAAAAAATTAATAATACCCACTATATGATAAATGGCACTTCTGCGGATTGTGTCAATATTGTTTCTAGAGGTATTATGAAAAAATTACCAGACATTGTGATTTCAGGAATCAATTATGGGAGCAATATGGGTGATGATGTTATATATTCTGGTACAGTTGCTGCAGCCATTGAAGGAAGATTTTGTAAATATTCTCCAATTGCAATTTCTATTACATCAAGAAACCCAAAACATACTAAAGATATAGATAAAAAAATAGAATTAATTCTAGATTTTATGTTAAAAAAACCAAATAAATCACAAAATATTTTTAATATTAATATTCCTGATATACCGTATAGTAAAATTAAAGGAATAAAATTTACAATCTTAGGTAGTAGAGCAATATCTAAAAGAGCTAAAATAACCACTATAAAAAATAAAATATCTGCAACTATCGGCGCTGCAGGGAAAGATATAATTTCATCAAAAAGAACTGATTTTAATGCCATTAAATCTAATTTTATTTCAATTACACCCCTAACAATAAATATGTGTGATAATAAACTCTTGAATAAATTAAGAAAAAGAAATGTCTAAATCTAATATTATAGCTTCTGGCCTAGAAACCATTCCGTTTGAGATTAACAAAAAATTTATTAA
>Ga0114993_10002518_pt1 | contig 19909 bp, 24 predicted proteins | sample ArcticOcean_MG_C_FD_87042 | JGI IMG/M metagenome (GOLD analysis project Ga0114993, IMG submission 87042) | Marine microbial communities from western Arctic Ocean - ArcticOcean_MG_CB2_150 | ecosystem: Environmental > Aquatic > Marine > Oceanic | place: Arctic Ocean: Canada Basin | collected...
ATCCAGGATATGATCATCGCTGGATTCATAATATAAATAAAAAGTCTTCTTTCCATTATCTTGAAAGTGGATAATAAATCTTCAGATTTATTATTGGTGACAGCCTCACTATGATAAACAAATATCCTCGGTAAATACAAAAGTCCTGCCATCCAAGAAATAACAGCTATAAGATGAATTGATTTAAATAATAAATATGTATTCATATATTAATATTTCCTTTTTTCTTGTGCCCACTGTAAAATATTTTAGACAACTCTTCATTTTCTTTTATACGTAATGCTACATCTTTTTGATTCATTAGTTCAACTTTTATAAACCTAGACATGGGCATTTTAAATATTTACTTGGACACATAACTGATGAAACAAAATTACCTCTTGTTTCTTGTTGTAAAACTAACTCAGCAAGGCCTTTAATAAAATTCTCCTCTACGCCTAATGCTGGTACTCTTTTGTAAAAACTACAACCATTTTCTTCAGCTAATTTTTTATACTCTATATCTAATTCTACTAAGGTTTCTGAATGCTCCGAGACAAAGGCCACCGGAACTATAACGATTCCTTTTTTTTCTTTGGAATATTTAATAATCTCGTCATCTGTCGATGGTCCAATCCATTTCAGTGGGCCTACACGACTTTGATAACTTATCATGTGGTCGAAATTCTCACGTTTTAACTCCAACATTATTTTTCTGACTGTTTCTTCAACTTGCCACTGATATGGGTCTCCTTTTTTTATTTTAATTTCTGGAAGCCCATGAGCTGAGAAAAGTAGTTTAAAGTTTTTACTTTCTGTGTTTTGAATTGTTTTTCTAATTAAATTAGCGTGAGATTTTATAAAGTTGCTTTCTGTGGGGTAACAACAAATTGTTTTTGTTTTAATATTAAAATTTTCTTTTTTGCACAGATTATTCCATTCATTAATGGATGATCCTGAAGTAGCGGCCGAAAACTGTGGATAAAGTGGCAAAAGTATTATCTCTTCCGGGTTATACTCTTTAACCTTTTTTATTACATCAGCAGCTCTCGGGTGCCAACAACGCATAACAACAAAACATTTATAATTACCTTTTTCTGATAAACTGTTTTCTAGACTCGCTGCCTGTTCTCGGGACAATTCAAGTATTGGTGATCTGTTCCCAATTTCCTTATAAATATTTTTTGCTACCGGGGCTCTTTTTTTGGAAATAAATTTTGCTAATGGATATCTAAAAATTGAAGGGATGCTAAGTATTTCAGGGTCATTAAATAAGTTAAAAAGAAAAGGTTCTACACTTTCTAATTTATCAGGACCCCCAAGATTAAATAAAATGACTGCTTTTTTCATTTTAGTTTTTCTCTCTGACAAGTTGAATAATATATTCTATTGTTTCCGGTTTAGTTTCCGGTAAAACTCCATGTCCCAAATTGAATATATAAGGGTAATCTTTAAATATATTGAGATATTTTTCAGTATTTTTTTTAATTTCCTTTTTTTCACCTAATAATATTTTAGGATCTAATCCACCCTGTATTGGTATATCTTTTAATTTATCTTTTATCCACGTGGGGTCAACTTCATAATCAATACTAATACAATCTGGTTTAACTGTTGAACAAAAATCAATATAATTTTTTCCTATCCCCTTTGGAAAACAAATTACTGGAATTTTTTTAGCTTTTATATATTCAACAATATTTAAAATTGGAATATAACAGTAATTTGGTAACTCCTTCTTAGGAAGTAGACCTGCCCATGAATCAAAAATTTGTATTATATTTACACCAACTTCAATTTGTTTATCAATGTGTAAAAATATTATTTCTTCAAGTTTTTGTAATAATCTATTAACTAAAAACTTATTTTTTGTGATTCTATCAAAATTAAAATCATTTTTTGGGGAGCCTTTGTTTAACATATATACTAATAGAGTCCAAGGAGCACCAACGAAACCGATAAGTGGTTTATTTTTTAAATTTTTTTTTACTTTTTTTATTCCTTTATACACGGGTAGTAATTTTTGGACGAAATCTACTGGGTCTTTTTTTATAATTTTATCTAAATTAATATCTTCTAAAATTGGACCAAACCCTTTTTTAAATTCAACCTTTTGCCCTAAACCATATGGTATCATTAAAATATCAGAAAAAATTATTGCTGCATCGATATTGAATCTTTTTAATGGCTGGAGAGTAATTTCATTAATTAAATTTGGATTTAAGCAAAGTTTAATAAAGTTTGGGTTATTTTTTCTTATTTCTCTAAATTCTGGTAAATATCTTCCAGCTTGTCTCATAAACCAAATAGGAACACAACTAATATTTTTATTTAATATGCAGTCTGATAATGTATCCATAATATATATAATATATTTTATAGTAGTAGTATTAGGTCCTGTTAATAACGTTATCTATTAGTTATATACAGCTTATTCCATAAATCTGTTATTAAGTTGTCTCATAAATAATTGATTTTATTAAATATATTAAATTATGCTTATTAGTCTAATAATTTATTGATTTTTATAAACAAGAATAAACTTGTTAACTGATTGTTAAACATTCTTAATAATTTAAGGTATAAATTTAATATTATGTATATCTTTATATTTAAACAGTTATTAACAATTTTATGAACAAGATTTACCAGATTTATCAAGTATCTGATTCAACTGGAGAAACTTTAGATAGGATTTTTTTAGCTATAAAAGCACAATTTTCTAATTTTGAATGTAAAACTATTCATTATTCATTTACACGAACGAATAACCAAATAGATAAGATAATAAATAAATGTAAAAAAGAAGAAAATGTTATTATTTTATATACAATTGTTGACTCTAGTTTAGCCAAATACCTAAATCATCATTGTAAAAAAGAAAAAGTTCCCAATTTTGAAGTCCTTGGTAATTTAATCTCTGACTTTTCCAAATTATTAGGCAAAGAAGCGAGTCACAAACCTAGTGGACAACATGTTTTAGATGATGAATATTATAAAAGGATTGAAGCCGTACAGTTTACCATGGGCCATGACGATGGTAAAAAAATATCTGATATTGAAAACTCTGACATAGTCCTAGTTGGAGTTAGCAGAACAAGCAAAACACCAACATCAATATATCTTGCAAACCGTGGATATAAAACAACAAATATACCAATTATTCCAAACAAAAAGATACCCAAAAAACTAATCAATTGTCCAAAAAAATTATGTGTTGTTGGCCTCGTGTGTGATCCTAACAGGTTATCTGATGTCAGAAGAAATAGAATTCAATCAATGAATGAAGATAGAGCAAGCGCATATACAAATGAAAAAAAAATTATAGATGAACTAGAAGATTCTAAAATCTTATTTAAAAAAAATAATTGGCCCACAATAGATGTTACAAGAAAATCAGTAGAAGAAACAGCTGCGTCGGTTATAAAAATATTTGATATATTAAATTCTAGATGAATAATAAAATTATACTTGCCTCAAGAAGTAGAGTTAGAAAAGAAATATTGAATAAAAATGGAATAGAATGTGAAGTGATAATAGCAAACATAGATGAAGACCTAGTTAAAGAATCTTTAATTAAAAAAAATGCTACACCAGAAATAATTTCAAAAAACCTTGCAGAACTTAAAGCAAATAAAATTAGCAAAAAAAATCTAAGTAGACTTGTATTAGGTGCAGATAGCGTCATAGATTTAGAAAATGAACTTATTTCAAAACCCAAAAACAGAGAAGAAGCTCTAAAAATACTTGAAAAATTAAATGGAAAAAAACATCAATTAATTAGTTCTGTTTGTATTTCTAGGAATGGATTAATGATTTGGAACTTTACCGATGCCTCAACTTTAACAATGAAAAAACTTAATTTAGATGAAATTAAATTATATTTAACTAAGATAAAAGATAAAGAACTATATGCTTATGGTGTTTACCAAATTGAAGGAGAAGGAAAAAACTTATTCTCAAAAATAGAAGGTAACAAAGATACAATTATGGGCTTACCAATTGAACATATTAGAAAATATTTAAGTGAGAAAAAATAAAATGAAAAAATATTTAGTTATAGGAAATCCAATTGATCATTCATTGTCACCTAAATTACATAACTCTTGGATAAAAGAAAATAATATTGAAGGGTTTTATGGAAAAAAAAAAACTAATGAAAATGATTTGAGGGGAATAATCGATGAAGTAAGAGAGTCTAAATTACATGGGATTAATGTAACTACTCCTTTTAAGAAATTGATCATACCACTTTTAGATAAATTGACTTTTGTTGCAGAGCAGACTCAATCTGTGAACACAATATTTAAAAAGGATAATAAAATAATTGGAGATAATACCGATGTTGGAGGATTTGAATGTAGTTTGAAACACATAAATTATAGTCTAAAAAATAAAAAAATATTTATTCTCGGTGCTGGTGGCGTTGTTAGTTCAATTATTTTAGCTTTAAAAAAACAAGGCGTATCTAAGATATGTTTAAGCAACAGAACTAAAGAAAAAGCAGAAGAATTAAAAAGCATTGACTCTGACCTAGAAATTATAGAATGGGGCCAAAGTGTTAATTTTGACATGATAATTAATGCAACAAGTCTAGGTTTAAAAAAGAATGATCAAATAAAGATTGATTTAAGCAAAGTTGGATCTAACAAACTTTTTTATGATGTAATTTATAATCCAGCCAAAACAAATTTCCTTTTTGAGGGACAAAAGTTAGGTAACCAAATAGAAAATGGTAAAATGATGTTTATTTATCAGGCTCAACTAGCATTTAAAATCTGGCATAATTTATTACCAGAAATAAGAGAAGAAATATTAGATCTATGATTAGAATAGGAATACTTGGTGATATTGGATCTGGGAAAAGTTTTGTAGCAAAACAATTTGGATATCCAGTATTTAATGCAGATAAAGAAGTTGCTGAAATATATAAGAAAAGTAAAAAATGCTATAGGAAACTTAAAAAATTACTTCCAAAGTATATAATTTCATTTCCCATTGATAAAACAGAAATATCAAAAGCTATCATTCATAATCCGAGTAATATTAAAAAAATTACCTCAATTGTTCACCCTGAAGTTAGAATTAAAATGAATTATTTTATGAGTAAAAATAGAAAAAAAAAATTTGTAATATTAGATATTCCCCTGTTGATAGAAAAAAAATTAAACAGAAAAAAAGATATATTAATATTTGTAGATGCTAAAAAAAAAAATATTAATAAAAGATTGTTAAAAAGACCAAACTTTAAACCGAAAATCACAAAAAAGTTGAAAATACTTCAACTACCTTTAGAATATAAGAAAAAAAAATCACACTTTATAATAAAAAATTATTATAATAAAAAAACTACTAAAAAAATTGTTAAAACTATTTTAAAGAAAATATTATTAAATGCTCGAAGTTATTCTTGATACAGAAACGACAGGACTATCAGTTGTGGAAAAACACAGGCTTGTTGAGATTGGGTGTATAGAATTAAATAATCAAATAGCAACCAAAAATATATTTCATGAATATTTAAATCCAGAAAGAGCTGTTTCAGAAGCTGCTTATAAAGTTCATGGGTATAGCGAAGATTTTTTATCTAAACAAAAAAGCTTTCAAGAAGTTGCAGATAACTTTATTAACTTTATTAAAAATAAGAAAATTATAATACATAATGCTAAATTTGATTTATCTTTTTTGAATTATGAATTAAAATTAATTAAAAAAAATGAAATTGATAAAAATAATATCATTGATACACTGGAGATAGCACGTCAAAAGTACCCTGGTTCTGCTAATTCATTAGACGCACTCTGCAAAAGATTTAATATTGATAATTCTCAAAGGGAAAAACACAGTGCTTTGCTTGACTGTCAATTATTAAGAGAAGTTTATATTAATTTAGTTGATCAAAAAGAACCTAAGTTAAATTTAAAAAATTCTAGTATAGATTTTGAAAAATTTAAAAATGATGCTATCAGCGGTCACGCTTCAAGAAAAATAATTAAACCTAATGATAAAGAAATTAAAGAACATGCAAATTATTTAAAACAACAACTCCCAAAAAATTTTTTTAATTAAGACTTTTTTCCTTCCTTGTATAGTTTTTCAAAATCCACATTTTTTTCAATTGTTAGATTTTTAATTCCTGCCTGAGAAAATAAATAAATAAAGGTTTCGTATATTGAAGGATATATAAAGTTGGGCACTTCTATCAAAACAATTTTTTCTATTAGTTTTTTGTCTTTTGTATCTTGTATTGTAATTATAGTTGAGTAGTTGATTTCCATCAACATTTTATTGACTACTTTGTTGTTGGGATCCATTGTTAAAATAGTATTTACTTCAATCACATTATTTTTTAGAGCTTTACTTTTTATGTCAAATTTTAAAGCATAATTTGAAATTTCTTGCTCCAATGTTGTAAAAGTTTGAAAGTTTGGAATTTCGAATGAAATATCTTTCACATATTTTGATAAAACTGTATAGCTCATTTATTTATCATAATCTTTTTTTGACTCTTCGAAATCACCTTCTATAAAATCTTCAGTAGCTTTTTTTTTACTAAATTTTGATGAAAATTTCTTTAAAATAATTTTTCTCGAAGGAGGAAATATAAGAAGAAAACCAACAGAGTCTGTTAAAAAACCAGGTATAATAAGCAGCAAAGCAGCAAAGGCTAATGCGGCACCAGAAATTATTTCGTATATTGGTACTTCATTTTTTACTATTTGACCGAATCCTGATTTTAATGCACTTATGCCCGCCATTTTTGCGAAATAAATTCCAGTCACCGCAGTAAAAAAAATAAGAAAAATGGTATTAAAAGCTCCAATAAAACTTCCAACTTTAATCATTAAATAAATTTCGATTAAAGGAATCCCGATTATAAAAAGAATAACAGCGTGCATTTGTCTGATTAATTATATTTGCATAGTATATCATTTAGGTATTATAATCAAAAAATATGAGTAATTTCGGATTTATAGATGTTATTTTACTAGCAATGTTTGCTGGTTTTATAATTTTGAGGCTTAGAAATATTTTAGGTAGAAAAACTGGGCACGAAGGAAAGCCTATGGGCGGATATTTTCCCAAAGGTCTCGAAGTACTTAAAGATATAGAAAATAACGAAGCTATTAGATCAGGCAATATAGATGAAAATACTAAAAAAAAATTCTTAAAAGGTGCTGAAATTGCATATGAAGAGATAGTCAAATCTTTTGCAAATGGAGATAAGAAAATATTAAAAGGTTTGCTTGAAAAAAAAATGTTTGAGCGATTTTCTGAAGTTATCGATGAAAGAAAAGATAAACAAATAAAACATGAAACAACTTTTATTGGGTTAAAGTCCTCAAAAGTTCTAGAGTTTAAAAAAATAGAAAATATTTATAAGGTTACTGTTAATTTTGTTAGTGAAATAATTACCTGCGTTAAAGATAAAAATAATAAAGTAATTGAAGGAAACGTCGATACCATTCAAACAGTAAATGATGTTTGGAAATTTTCAAAAAATATGTGGAGCCAAGATCCTACTTGGTATTTGGTTGAAACATCCAATAAATAGTGAGAAAAAAAATTGTTACAACTCCCATAGATAATAAGGATTGGGAAGACTTTACTCAAAATCTTAATAATATTTATGATAAAGAAAAAAATTTAAAAGGTATTGTAAATAATAAAAAAACTACTCCCACCTTAGATTTACACGGTCTTTCTTTACATGCAGCAAATCAAGTAACAAAAAATTTTATAATTAAATGTTATAAAGATAATTACAAAAAGGTAAAAATCATTACTGGAAAAGGATTAAGATCTAAAATATCTAATGACCCATATACTTCTAGTAAAATGGGTATTTTAAAAAATTCTATACCAGAATTTATATTAAACAATTCAGAGTTAAGCAATATTGTCCAGAGTATATCTCAATCAGGAATAAAAGATGGTGGAGAAGGTGCTATTAAAATTTATTTAAATAAATTTATAGAATAAATTTCGATAAATCTGTATCTTTTACAAGCTCCCCAATATTTTTTGTAATATAGTTCTTGTCAATTATAACTGACTCGCCACCTCTGTCAGTGGCCGTAAAACTTATATCATCTAAAATTTTTTCAATTATTGTGTGCAGCCTTCTTGCGCCAATATTCTCAATGCTTGCATTTATCTCTGTTGCTAATATTGCTATTGTTTCAATACCATCTTTAGTAAATTCGAGATTAACATTTTCTGTTTGCAAAAGCGCTTTATATTGTTTGATTAAACTATTATCAGGTTCTTCTAGTATTCTTCTAAAATCACTACTTGTTAAAGCATTTAATTCAACTCTTATAGGCAACCTACCTTGTAATTCTGGTAGAAGATCTGATGGTTTGGCTAACTGAAAAGCGCCAGATGCAATAAACAAAATATGATCAGTTTTTATAGGTCCATGTTTTGTGTTAACTGAAGTTCCTTCAATCAAGGGTAACAAATCTCTTTGCACACCCTCTCTTGACACATCTCCTCCTATACGTTCACCTCTCGCCGAAACCTTGTCAATTTCATCTAAAAAAACAATTCCATTATTTTCAGTAGAAATTTTTGCCGACTTTATAATAACATCTTGCTCAATCATTTTATCTGATTCTTCTACAACTAATATTTCGTGGCTTTCTTTAACTTTCATTTTTTTCTTTTTTGCCTTTTGTGAACCCTTCCCTAACATTTCTGTCAAATTTACCATACCAACGTTGGCGCCTGGCATACCAGGTATTTCAAAGCTAGGCATACTTGAAGTATCATTTACTTCAATTTCAATATCATTGTTATCTAAATCTCCATTTCTAAGTCTTTTTCTATAGCTTTCTCTAGTGGCTATACTAGCTTTATTTCCTACTAAAGCATTAAGCACTCTTTCTTCTGCTGCTTGCCACGCTTTAGTATAAACCTCTTTTCTCATTCTTTCTTTTTCGATTGCTATTGCTATTTCAAGCAAGTCTCTAATTATTTGTTCTACATCTCTACCTACGTAGCCAACTTCTGTAAATCGGGTTGCCTCAACTTTAACAAAAGGTGCTCCTGCTAATTTTGAAAGTCTTCTTGATATTTCAGTCTTACCAACTCCAGTTGGTCCAATCATTAAAATATTTTTTGGCAATACTTCATCTTTCATTTCACCTTTTAAGGCCTGTCTTCTCCATCTATTTCTTAATGCAATCGCAACTGCTCTTTTAGCAGCGTTTTGTCCAATTACATAACGATCTAGCTCAGAAACTATTTCTCTTGGTGATAAGGATGAAACCAACGATTCATTTTCTTTTGATAATTTTTTTTTTGGCAAAGTTGTAATATTAGATTTATTTTTCATAAAATTAAATTTTTTCTAGAGAAATATTGTTATTAGTAAAAACACATATTTCAGAAGCAACTTTTATTGATTTTCTTGCAATCTCTTCTGCTGACATGTCTGAAGTTATTAGCACTTTTGCAGCCGCTAATGCATAATTTCCTCCAGATCCTATTCCAATAATTCCTCCTTCAGGCTCAAGAACATCTCCTGTGCCCGATATTATAAAACTTTTTTCTTTATCTGCTATTGCCATCAAGGCTTCTAGTCTTCTTAAATATTTATCGGTACGCCAATCTTTTGCTAGTTCAACAGCAGCTCTAGTTAAATTTCCTGCATGTTTTTCTAACTTAGCTTCTAATCTTTCAAATAATGTTAAAGCATCTGCTGTTGATCCGGCAAAGCCAGCAATAACATTTCTTTTATCAATTTTTCTAACTTTTTTAGCAGTACTTTTAAGTACAGTATTGCCTAAACTAACTTGCCCATCACCAGCAACAACAACTTCGTTATTCTTCCTTATAAGAACGATTGTAGTACCGTGCCAGTTTGAATTATTGCTCATATATACTTTAATGTGGAGATTTATTTGATATCTTCAAGTCTTAAAATTCATTTAATTTATATATTGTGTAATTATATATATACCCGTAATATTCCGTAGAGAAAATATGGTAAGAAAAGCAAAAATAAACAGAAAAACTAAAGAAACTAGTATTTCTGTAGAAACAAACCTTGATGGTAAAGGAATATATAAAATTAAAACTAAAATTGGTTTTTTAGATCACATGTTGGAACAGTTTTCCAAACATTCTTTAATAGATTTAAAATTGTCAGCAAAAGGTGATACTCACATTGATTTACACCACACAACAGAAGATACTGGTATAGCTATTGGTGAGTGTATTAAAAAATCACTTAAATCTTCAAAAGGAATAAAAAGATTTGCACATTCCTTAATACCTATGGATGAAACTTTAACAAGAGTCTCTATTGATGTATCAAATAGACCCTATTTAATATGGAAAGTTAATTTAAAAGTAGAAAAATTAGGAGAAATGGATACGGAACTTTTTAAAGAATGGTTTCAAGCCTTTTCTCAGGCAGCAGGGATAACTTTACACATAGAAAATTTATATGGTGATAATAGTCATCACATCATTGAATCTTGTTATAAAGGCCTAGCCCGTTCGCTGCGACAGGCTCTTGAAATTGACAACAGAATAAAAAATAAAATTCCATCAACAAAAGGTATTTTATAAATTCTAAGGATGATTATACTACCCGCTATAGATATTAAGGGCGGCAAATGTGTTAGATTATTAAAAGGTAATTTTGGCGACACTACGCAGTATAAAAAATCTCCCCTAGACCAAGCATCCGAATTTTATAGTTTTGGTTTTAAAAATATTCATATTGTTGATTTAGATGGTGCGCTAGAAGGTAAATTAGTAAATAAAAAAATAATTAAAGAAATAATAAAGAAAAATAATTTAAAAGTTCAGGTAGGTGGCGGAGTAAGAACTTTAGAAAATATTAAAGAATGGATAGATGCTGGAGTCGATAAAGTTATTATTGGAACTGCTGCAATTGAAAATTTTGATTTATTAAAAATAGCCTGCAACAAATATAATGATAAAATTGCCTTAGCTTTGGATGTGCGGAATGGATTTCTTGCTTTATCTGGATGGAAAAAGCAGACTAATATTTTAGCTTTAGATTTTGTAAAAAGAATAGAAAATTTAGGAATTTCAAGAATTATATATACAGATATAGAAAAAGATGGAACAAAAACAGGACCCAATATTGAAGATACAATAACTTTTGCAAGTCAAATAAAAATACCCATTATAGTGTCAGGTGGAGTTTCTAAAATTTCTGATATTTTAAATATAAAAAATAAAAGTCCTAAAAATATTTTTGGTGTTATTGTTGGTAAAGCAATTTATGATGGAAATATTAACCTAGAAGAGTTAAATAAAATTACATAAATGTTAAAAAAAAGAATTATACCCTGCCTTGATGTAAAAGAAGGACGAGTTGTCAAAGGAATCAATTTTGTTAATTTATCTGATGCAGGAGATCCTGTAGAACAGGCCACAGTATATGATAAACAAGGAGCGGATGAAATTTGTTTTTTAGATATAATGGCATCAAGTGATAATAGGGATACAATATTAAGCACAGTTAACAAAACAGCAAAAAATATTTCAATTCCATTGACAGTGGGTGGTGGAGTAAGAACTTTAGAAGATATTAATAAATTATTGATTAATGGAGCAGATAAAGTTTCAATAAATACTGCCGCAATTACAAATAAAGATCTAGTTAAAAAAAGTGCAGAAAAATTTGGCTCCCAGTGTACTGTAGTTGCTGTAGATGTAAAAAAATATGGTGAAAATAAATGGGAAATTTTTAGTCATGGAGGAAGAAAATCAACAGGTAAAGATGTTTTAAAATATTTATTAGAAATGGAGTCTTTAGGAGCGGGCGAAATATTGCTGACTTCTATGGATAGAGATGGAACAAAAGAAGGGTATGATTTAGATTTATTAAAAAATGTTACAAATTTAGTAAATGTACCTGTAATTGCTTCGGGAGGTGCTGGGAATTTAGATCATTTATACCAAGGATTTGAAATTGGCAATGCAAGTGGAGCCCTTGCGGCATCAATCTTCCACTATGGTGAATTTACTATAAAGGAGGCAAAGCAATATTTGGACTTAAAAGGCATTCCTGTTAGAATTTAATTATGTCTGGCACTATAGAAAAACTTGTAGCAACTATTAAATTAAGAAAGGGAAGCGATATTGATTCTTCTTATACTGCCCTTTTATTATCAAAAGGAAGCGATTATTGTTTAGGGAAACTAAAAGAAGAAGTAACAGAATTAGAAGATGCAATTAAAAATAAAAAAAATACTGCTCACGAAACTGCAGATGTTATTTACCATTTATTAGTCACTTTAGAATCAGCAGGTATAAAATTTGACGATATAATTAAAGAATTAAAAAAAAGAGAAGCCATTTCAGGTTTGGAAGAAAAGAAAAATAGATAAAAATGATTTACGATAAAAATAATATTTTTGCTAAAATCTTAAGAGGAGAAATACCTCTAAAACCTGGAGAAAAAATTTATGAAAATGATTTTGTATTATCTTTTTATGACATAAATCCTAAGAAAAAAATTCATGCTTTGGTTATTCCCAAAGGTCAATATGTGGACTTAGATGACTTTAGCAAAAGAGCTTCTGAAAAGGAAATTGCTGAACTTATTAAAGGCATTAGTGTAGTAGCAAGTAAACTTGGAGTTTCTGGCCAAAATAGCGAAGGCTATAGATCCTTGACTAATCTTGGCGTAAATGGAGGCCAAGAAATTCCCCATCTGCATTTTCACATTTTTGGTGGAGAAAAACTAGGAAAAATGGTGTGATAATTATTTTTATTTAATATTAGGAAAAATTAATGGGTAAAAATCTTTTGACACTTAAATTAAGTGAAATTTTTAGTGAAGCTGTTCAATTTTATAAGAATAATAAGCTTAAAGAAGCAGAAAAGTTATTTAGTCAAATTTTAAAAAAATTACCGAATCATTTTGAGACTATATTTTATTTAGGTCAAATTTTATTAAAATTAAAAAATTTTACAGAAGCAAAAAAATTATGTGAAAAAGCAATTAAGTGTAAACCTGATTTTGCTCCTTCCCACCATAATATTGGACAAGTATTTAAAGAATTAGGTGAAACTAAAAAAGCTGTTGAGTGTTATAGCAAGGCAATTAAGTTGCAACCAAATCTTATAGCTTCTCATAATAATCTAGGAAATATATTTAAGGAACTGGGTGAAAATAAAAAAGCTGAACAATCTTTTTTAAATATAATTAAACTACAACCTAATTCATTTGTAGCATATAATAACCTAGGAATAATTTACCAAGAAAGTAAAGAATATAATAAAGCAATTGAAAATTTTAAAAAATCTATAAAAATTAATAATAATTTTTATATGGCTCACTATAACCTTGGCAAATCGTATAAAGCGTTGAGCAATTATAAGGAAGCTATAAAATGTTTTGAAATAGTTAACACTACAAGATCTAGAGCAGAACTACTAGAAAGTGTATATTTCTCAAACAATTTAAAAGAATACAATAGAGTTTTGAAAAAATTATCTAAAGAAGATTATTTAAATTTAAGAGTTGCAACACTAGCAACATATGTTTCAAAAAAAGAAAATATTTATAACGAATATCCTTTTTGTAAAAAACCCTTAGATTACATTTTTATAAAAAACTTAAAAAAAGATATAAATTTACCAAAAAAGTTTTCTATAGATTTATCTAAAGCATTAAATAAGCTTAATTTTGTTTGGCAGCCTACTACAAAAAGTACTAAAGGCGGATACCATACTGCGGGTAATTTATTTAATAAATCAGACAGTGTAATTAGTGAGTTAGAAAAATTAATAAAAAAAAATATTGATATATATAGAGAAAAATTTAAACTTAATAATGATTTTTTCATAAGCAGGTGGCCAAAAAAAAGTGAAATCGAAGGATGGCATGTTAGACTTGTTAAAAAAGGATTCCAAAACTCTCATATTCACCCTTCAGGATGGTTAAGTGGTTGTTTTTATGTAAAAATACCTAAAAAACTAGAAAAAGACAAAGGCGCTATAAAGTTCACTCTTTCTGGATATGACTATCCCTATGATAAAGATTTACCTAATTTTATTTATACACCTAAAATATTTGATATTGTTTTATTTCCCTCATCTTTATTTCACGAAACAATACCTTTCGATAATAAAGATGAAAGACACGTAATAGCATTCGATATAATGCCAAATTAAAATTATAGTTATCATGGAAAAAAAAAATTTTAACCAAAGATATTATCTAGATCAATTGGGAGTAAGTATATCAAAAGATAATTTTGAAGATTCAATAAAACTTCTTAATCAACTTTGTATATATACCCCTTTTAACACACAAACTTTTGTTCAAGTTTTTGTTAACGCTTGGTGTGCCAAAATTTTAAATATGATAGAAAATCAACTTTATGATAATGCCGGCTTAAGACTAAGATCTTTATTTATTTTAGTTAAATATAATAATTCATTTAATAAGCTTATAGTAATATACTTTGAAAAAATTAATGAAAAAAAAGTTCTTTTAAATTTAAATGATTACCAAAAGGCAATATATTTTTCTATGCAATCTCAGTATTTTTATCAAATAGGTAAACATAATAAAACTGAGTATAGCGTATTTCAATGTTTCGAATATATAAAAAAAATATATAAAAAAAAACCTGAGCATAGTGATATCTGGTTTATAATCCAAAAATGCTTAAAAAGTATACAAAACAAAAAAAAAGGTGAAGATCTTTTAAGTTCAATTTTAAAATTTATTAATTAGAATTTTTATGTGGATATTGGGTATTTCAAAAAGTCACAACGGGTCAGTTGCTTTAATTAACAATGGTAAAGTAGTTTGTGCAATTCAAGCTGAACGTATATCTCGTATTAAAAGACAAGCTATAAATTTGACTAATGATAAAAGTCTAGTTTCAAAATGTGTAAAATATTGTTTAAATTATGCTGGAATCAAATATTCTGATTTACAGTCGATTGCTATTTGCACCCCATGGGATGTTAATCGATTAAAAGATAAAGATTTATTTAATAATATTGGTGGCAATCCACAAAATTATAAAGGCACTTATTATGTGCCGCATCATTATGCACATGCTGAATATATTTTACATTACTCAAATCTTTCTAAAGGAATTATTTTAGTTATTGATGGAAGTGGATCTAAAGAAAATGATAGGAATAATTTTAATATAAAGGAAAATATTGATAAAAAATATATCTCCCATACACATACCACGGGTAAGGAAACTATTTCGGCATATTGGTTTGATGGAAAACAGTTGGTATTGATTTATCGTTTTAGTCAATCAAGCGATAAAAGTCATAAATGTAATAAAAATAGTAATGGTTTCTTGCAAAGCATAGGTCATTATTGGCGGTGGGCTTCTAATTATTGTTGTGGATCTCATTCTGAGGCTGGAAAAGTTATGGGAATTGCTGCTTTTGGAAACCCTAATATACATAAAAATTTAAATATTTTATCAATTGATGAGAAAGGCTTTATAAAGCTAAACTACGAAAAACTAAATAATAAATTTAATTCACCTAACATTTTTGGAAAAGATTTGACCGGTAATTCCCATTACTCTGATATTGCCGCCATGGTTCAAAAAGATACTGAAGATGTTATTTTTAGTATTTTAAAAATTTTAAAAAAAAGATATCCTACTGACACACTATATTATGCAGGTGGTGTTGCGTTAAATATGGTAGTAAATGAAAAAATTATTCGTAGTCATTTATTTGATAACGTTATTCTTAATGGTTCAGTAGAGGATAATGGAACTGCAATTGGTGCAGCTTTAGCCACATCTAATTTTCTAAACAGTGAACGTAAAGGAGAGGCATTAACTGACTATTATGGAAAAAATTATTCAAGCGAAGAAATTTTAATAGCTATAAAAAAATTTCCATTTAAATATGAAATTATTGAAGTGAGTGAAAAATATAAGAAAATTGCAAAATTAATTTATGATAACAATGCAGTTGGTTGGTTTCAGGATAGAAGTGAATTTGGACCTAGGGCTTTAGGAAATAGAAGTATTCTTGCTAATCCATCAAATCCTAGCATGAAAAATATTCTTGATTTAAATATAAAGCAACGAGATAGATATAGGCCATATGCGCCTGTTGTTCTTGAAGAACATGCTAAAAAATACTTTGATATTGATGGTATTTCACCTGTAATGATGAGTGGTGGAAAAGTACTATCAAAAGATTTTCCAGCAATTACACATATTGATGGCTCTGCAAGAGTTCAAACTTTATCAAAAAAAGATAATTTAACTTTTTATAAGATGATACAATCATTTCAAAATCTTTCTGGTTATCCCATTATATTAAATACATCATTTAATTTACCAGGAGAGCCCATAGTAGAAAGTCCCACTGATGCTTTAAACTCATTTCAAAATGGATCTTTACAATATTTATGCCTTGGAAATTATTTAGTTTCGAGAATTATCCGTTAATTTAATTTATATGATTATAGATCTTCTTCTTTGGGTATTTTAAAGGTATTGTCGTCAACAATTTTGTTAATTTTTAAATCTTCAATTAAAAAATTTACTTTATTTGAATATATATCTTCAGTTTCCCAACCTTTAAGGGTAAAAACTTTTTTGTCAAAAAAAATCTTTAATTTATTTTTTTTAATATCAAATATCTCATATTCAATAAAATCTTCTTTTTTTTTATAATTACTATTTCTTACTATTTGGTAAATTTTTTTCTTTTGTAAAATAGTAAAAAGAGGTGTTGATTTTAAAGGATATAAATATATTTTTTTATATTTTTTTTTTATTATTGCTAGTGTTTTTCCATTAGATATTATAATTTTTTTTTTATAGTTTTGATAACTACATTTCATAAGAAGAGGATATTTAATGAGACAATTTCCCACTTCTTTTTTTTGATCAATTATTTGAGTGAAATTAAAAGATAATGTTTGAGTAGATGTTAAAGTATTAATTATATTTTTTTCTATATCAGCCAAAGCAGAATTAGAAAATAATCCTATAATTGAAACAAACGTATGTATAACAAATAATTTTTTTAACAAAAATAAACCTATAAAATTTCTCTTTTACCAACATGATTTGCTCGACTTACGATGCCTTCTTTTTCCATCATTTCTATAATGTTGGCTGCCCTATTATATCCAATTTGCAACTTTCTTTGTAAAAAACTAGTTGTAGCTTTTTTTTCAAGTTTAATTATTTCGATTGCTTTTAAATATAATTCATCTTTTTCTGGAACTGAATCACTTGTTGTATAATCTTCATCATGTTTAATAGTTGTAATTTCCTTAATATAGTCAGGCTTACCCTGTGATCTTAAAAAACTATTTATTTTTTCTATTTCAGTTTCAGAAACATATGGTCCATGAATTCTTACTATTCTATTTGCAGAAGACATAAATAACATATCACCTTTACCCAAAAGTTGTTCAGCTCCCTGCTCACCTAAAATGGTCCTGCTATCAATTTTCGAACTAACTTGAAAAGATATTCTAGTAGGAAAATTTGCTTTTATTGTTCCCGTTATAACATCTACACTTGGTCTTTGAGTGGCCATAATTATGTGAATTCCAGCTGCTCTTGCCATTTGTGATAATCTTTGTATGTAGTTTTCTATTTCCTTTCCAGATATTAACATCAGATCAGACATTTCATCAACCACAACAACAATGTATGGCATATGCTTTTTGTTTTTGGCATTATAACCATCTATATTTTTAACCCCAACACTTGTCATTAATTTATATCTATTTTCCATTTCTTTTACTGCCCAGCCTAAAGCGGCTGTAGCTTTTTTTGATTCAGTAATCACCGAACAGAGCAAATGAGGTATACCTTCGTATGTAGAAAGCTCTAACATTTTAGGGTCAATTAATATTAAATTTAATTTTTCAGGAGAATATTTGTATAATAAAGATAATATTATTGTATTTATGCAAACCGATTTTCCCGATCCAGTAGTTCCAGCAATTAATAAATGAGGCATTGTTGTTAAATCACCAATTATTGGAACTCCAGATATGCTTTTACCTAAAGCAATTGGAAGTTTAATTTCTTTTTTATTAAATTTTGCATCAGAAATTATTTCACTAAGTTGAACACTTTCTCTTTTAAGATTAGGTATTTCTATTCCAATTGTATTTTTTCCAGGAATTGTTGCTACTCTTGTAGATATAGAGCTAGTGTGTCTTGCAATATCATCACCTAAATTAACAATTTTTGATACTTTGATACCAGAGGCTGGTTCAAATTCATATAAAGTTACAACAGGACCAGAGCTTATTCTAGTAATTTTACCTTCTACACCAAAATCAAGTAGTATTTTTTCTAAAAATTCTGAATTTTTATTTAATTCTAAACTATCAATGTTTTTTTTATTTTTTAGGTCAATATTTTTGTTTAAAAAATTTAATGGTGGAATTCTAAAATTATTTTTAAAAGTTTTTTCTTCTTTTTTACCTGATGCAAAAGGCAATATTGGTTGCTTAATTTGATGAATATCTTCAGGAGAATTTTGAATATCAAATTTAAGATCAACACTTTTTACAATATTATCGTTATTTTTATTTTTTTTTAATAAACTTAATATTTTTTTTATAATTAAAATTGGCGATATTACAATTTTACTAATTTCATTAATTTTTAAATTTAAACTTAATATAAAAAATATTGTTGTTAAAATTATAAAACTGTATGTTAAATATTTATCCTCTATAAAGGGTAATAGGTTATAAATATTTTCTTTTATAATCCGTCCAACAAAACCTCCATTTCCGTGAAATTTTAATAAATAGGAATGATCTAAAGATATATTTAAAAAAGTTGTTCCAAAAATTACATAAAGTAATACAAAAAAAATTTTAGAAACAAAGTTATTAATCTTTTTGTCTATTAAGATTTTAAAACCCCAAACTAATATTGTTAAAGATAATAAAATAAAAATTAATCCTATAGATTGTAGAAAAAAATCAGAAATTATGCTTCCGTAAAATCCTCCAAAATTTTTTATATCTGTTTTTTCTGTTTCGCTAATTAAGCTTGGATCTTCTGGCGAATAGCTAAAAATTGATACAAAAAGAAATAAGCTTAAAATAACTAACGAAATACCAGATAATTCAATTAATTTTTTTTTTATAAATATGCTAATTTTTGTTAGTAATTGTGAATTCATTTTTTTCAAATCAGTCAATTACTTTGTATCACTTATTAATAATTGTTAAAATTAATTTATAAAAAAACATGAAAAAACAAAAAATTTGTATTATTGGAGGTAGTCTAACAGGATTAGTAACAGCTATAGCTATTTCAAAACTTAACTGTGATATAGATTTGATTTGTGATCGGAATAAACCAAGTGTTAATCTTAATGGCACAATAGCAATTTCTGAAAATAATCTAAAATTCTTGAATAAATTAAATATTTCTAAATCTCTAAAAACAAAAATGTGGCCAAGTTCGGAAATGAAATTATATGCAGAAGTAAAAAATAATAAAATGCCTAAAATTTTTGAAATAAATAAAAATAATGATTATAAAAAAATTTTTTACTTAGTAGAAAATTCAAAATTTATTAAGCTAATGAACAAAAAAATAAAAAAAATTAAATCTATATCAATTAAAAAAAATGAAACAATTACTGAAATTAATAATGCAAACTCACTTAAAATTATAAAGCTTAAAAATAAAACTATTAAATATAATTTAATTATTATTTGTACTGGGGCTAATTCTGGCCTAGTTAAAAAAATGTTTAATAACGATGTCATAAAATACTCATATAAAGAATCTTCTATTACAACTATTTTAAATCATAGCCCTTTAAAAAATTTTACTGCTCGACAATTCTTTTTAGAAGAAGGTATATTTGCATTATTACCAATTTCAAACACCAAAACATCAATTGTGTGGTCAATAAAAAAATTTATAAAAATGAATAA
>Ga0114993_10002523_pt1 | contig 19888 bp, 19 predicted proteins | sample ArcticOcean_MG_C_FD_87042 | JGI IMG/M metagenome (GOLD analysis project Ga0114993, IMG submission 87042) | Marine microbial communities from western Arctic Ocean - ArcticOcean_MG_CB2_150 | ecosystem: Environmental > Aquatic > Marine > Oceanic | place: Arctic Ocean: Canada Basin | collected...
CCGGCATGGCCAGGCTGCCATCCACTCCGGCCGGCAGTGGAGCGATCGGATATCAGCCCGATCCGCGATAATCCTCGCAAGAGTCGTCGGCCGTTCACCCGTAAGGGCGATCATCTTCGAGGGCCGGTACGTTTGCGGACGCGGCGGCGCGGTGCGATTATCCGGGACCCCAGCGTTAAGAGGAACGGTTTGTGAAGGCACTCTACAAGCGGCATGCCGAGCCCGGATTGTGGCTTGAGGATGTCCCCGAACCTGAAACGGGGGCCGACGACGTGCTGATCCGAGTTCTCAAGACCGGAATCTGCGGCACGGACCTGCACATCTACAACTGGGACAGCTGGGCGCGGAAGACCGTTCCGGTTCCGTTGATCGTGGGTCATGAGTTCGTCGGTGAGATCGTGGAGACGGGCGCGAACGTGCATGACTTCTTCCCGGGGGAGATTGTCAGCGGCGAGGGCCACGTCGTCTGCGGGCGCTGCCGCAACTGCCTGGCGGGCCGGCGACATCTGTGCGCGAACACTGCGGGGATCGGAGTGAACCGGCAGGGCGCGTTCGCAGAATATGTGGCCATCCCCCAGACGAATGTCTGGCATCACGCTCCAGACATGGACCTGGATGTGGCGGCGCTGTTCGATCCCCTGGGCAACGCGGTGCATACGGTGCTGTCGTTCGACGTGCTGGGGGAGGACGTGCTGATCACCGGCGCCGGCCCTATCGGCTGCATGGCGGCGGCGATCGCCCGACACGCCGGCGCGCGCTTCGTGGTGGTTACGGATGTGAAACCATGGCGGCTGGAACTGGCAAAGAAAATGGGCGCCACCCATGTCCTGGATGCACGCACGGAATCCATCGCCGACATTCAGAAAGAACTGGGGATGAAGGAGGGCTTCGACGTCGGGATCGAGATGTCGGGCAGCGCGGACGCCTTCGTCGACATGGTCGCCAATATGTGCCACGGGGGCAATATCGCCATGCTGGGCATACCGGGCGATGACATGGCCGTCGACTGGAACACGGTGGTTTTCAACATGCTGACCATCAAGGGCATCTACGGACGCGAGATGTACGAGACCTGGTACAAGGTGACGGTGATGTTGCAGGGCGGGCTGGACGTCAGCCCGGTGATTACCCACCGGCTGCCGGCGGCGGAATTCGAAGCCGGGTTCGCGGCGATGCAATCGGCGGAATGCGGCAAGGTCGTCCTGGACTGGACGGGATTCTGATGGCGAGCGGATTGGAGAGGCTCCGGGAGCAACTGCGCGCAGAGATCGAGGAAATCCGGGCCGCCGGCCTCTACAAGAGCGAACGGGTGATAACCACGCCGCAGGACGCCCGCATCCGCGTGGCCGGAGGCGAGCCGGTCCTGAATCTGTGCGCCAACAACTACCTGGGGCTGGCGGAGCATCCGGAGGTGATACAGGCGGCGCACGAGGCGCTGGATCGCTGGGGGTACGGGATGGCCTCGGTGCGTTTCATCTGCGGCACCCAGGGCATCCATAAAGAGCTGGAAGAAGCGCTGTCCGAGTTCCTGGGCACCGAGGACACGATCCTGTACGGAAGTTGTTTCGACGCGAACGGGGGGCTGTTCGAAACCTTGCTGACTGCGGAGGACGCGGTGCTCTCCGACCAGCTAAATCACGCCAGCATCATCGACGGGATCCGCCTCTGCAAGGCGCGGCGATTCCGGTACGGCAACAACGACATGGCCGATCTGGAGGAGCAGCTGAAGGAAGCGGTCTCCGCCCGCTTCCGCCTGATCGCCACGGACGGGGTGTTCTCCATGGACGGCTTCGTCGCGAACCTGCCGGCCATCTGCGACCTGGCGGACAAGTACGACGCGCTGGTGATGGTGGACGACTCGCACGCGGTGGGTTTCATGGGGCCGACCGGCCGGGGCACGCACGAATACCACGAGGTGATGGCCCGGGTGGACATCCTCACGGGAACGCTGGGCAAGGCGCTCGGCGGCGCGAGCGGCGGCTATGCGTCCGGGCGCCGGGAGATCGTGGAGCTGCTACGCCAGCGCTCGCGGCCGTACCTGTTTTCCAACACCCTGGCCCCGGCGATCGCGGGCGGTTCGCTGAAGGCGCTGGAGCTGCTGTCCGCCTCCACGGAGCTGCGCGACCGGCTCGAGGAAAATACCCGTTTGTTCCGTCGCGAGATCGGCGCGTTGGGCTTTCGGGTCAGTCCCGGCGATCACCCCATCGTGCCGGTGATGCTGGGCGAGGCGCGGCTGGCGTCCAACATGGCCGACGGGCTGCTGGAGGAGGGAGTGTACGTGATCGGTTTTTCGTACCCGGTGGTCCCGGAAGGGAAGGCGAGGATACGGGTGCAGATTTCGGCCGCCCACACGCGGCCGGACCTGGAGTTCGCTCTGGAGAAATTCGCGATGGTGAAGGAGCGGTTGGGCGTTTAGCGCAGGTGGCGGCTTCGGTCATCCCGGGCGCCGTGTCGGGCCGAGGGGCGACTGCTAGGGGAGCACCAGTTCCGGGCGGGTGGCCAGGCTGGTCTCGATGATCTTGATGACGCGGTCGCGCTCGTCCCCGGCGAGAGGTAGGCGGGGGGCGCGGACGGTCTCGTCGCCGCGCCCGGTCAGCGACTGCGCCAGCTTGATGTTCTGCACCAATTTCACATGCACGTCCAGATGCAGAAGCGGTGTGAACCAGCGATAGAGCGTTCTCGCTTCTCTCCCTTTACCCGCCCGGATCAGTCGCCACAGGGCGATGGTCTCTTCGGGGAAGGCGTTCACCAGCCCGGCCACCCAGCCGGTCACGCCCAGAGCGGCCGCTTCCAGGATGAGGTCGTCGACTCCGCAAAAGAGCAGGTAACGATCGCCGCAGAGGTTGATGATGTCGGTCACCCGGCGGGGGTCGTCGGAAGACTCCTTGAGGGCGACCAGATTCGGCTCGTCGGCCAGCTCGGCGAACATCTCCGGGGTGATGTTGACGCCATAGGCGGGCGGGTTGTTGTAGCACATGACGGGCAGGCCGCCGGCGCTGGCCACAGCGCGGAAATGGGCCATCGTCTCCCGGGCGTCGGATTTGTAGACCATCCCCGGCAGGAGCATGATGCCGTCCACCCCGACCGCCCGGGCGGCATTCGTCAGGGTCACGGCGCCGGCGGTCGTGTACTCGGCCACCCCGGTTAACACGGGAACGCGGCCGTTGACCGCTGCCACGGTCGCCCTCAGCACATCCAGTTTTTCGGCGGTCTCCAGCGAGCAGTTTTCGCCGACAGTCCCAAGCATGACGAGCCCGTCCGCGCCGGCATCAACAAGACCCAACGCATGTCGCATGGTGGCGTCCACATCCAGGGTCTGGTCCGCCCTGAACAGGGTGGTCGTCGCCGGGTAGACTCCCGACCAATTCACTTCCATTGCGATGTCCCCCTCTCCCGATTTCTGGACGCCCGCGGAATAGGGGCCAGCCCGATTATCCGCTTTTTCATTCCGAATTGCGCAATCGCCCGGCGGCGGTGCCGAAATCCACGCGGATGAGCCGAATCTCCGTCACTCGCTTACCATGACCGGCTCGCCGAGAACGTCCATTCGGGGCTGAACGCCAAATCCGGGGGCGGTGGAGGCGGCCATGTGGCCATCGACGCGGCTGGGGGCGCCGTCGGCGATGCTGACGGTGACGTAACTGTTGAAATCGGTGGCGGTGAAGCGAAATTGCTCCGGGGTGCTGTGCGCAAGGTGGGCGATGGCGGCGGTGACGATATCGCCGCCCCAGGCGTCCTCTATGGTGACCGCCATGCCCATGGAGACGCACAGATCGCGTGCCTGCCGGGCGCGGGTGAGACCGCCGAACTTGCCGATCTTGATGTTGACCACGTCCATCGCCCGGTCGGCATGCGCCCGCAGGAGCATGTCGATGCCGTCCACGGATTCGTCGAGAATGAAGGGGAGGTCGGTGCGGCGGCGGACGGAGAGACATTCTTCGTAGGAGAGGCAGGGCTGCTCGATGTAGACGTCGAGGTCGCGCAGGGCGCGCACGACGCGGATGGCCTGGTGTGGCAGCCAGCCGGTGTTGGCGTCGGCGATCAGAACATCGCCCGTTTCAAGTTTCTCGGCGACGGCCCGAATCCGCTGAATATCGGTGTCCGGGTCCGAACCGACCTTGAGCTGAAACCGGCGATAGCCTTCGGCGCGGTAACGGGCGACCCGGGCGGCCATGGCGTCGGGCTCATCCCGGGATATGGCCCGGTAGAGAGCGATGCTCTCGCCGTAGCGTCCGCCCAGCAGGGTCGCTACGGGCTGGCCGGAGGCGATGCCCAGGACGTCCCAACAGGCCATGTCGATGGCCGACTTTACGTAAGGGTGGCCCTTAAGGAGGCCGTCCATGCGACGGTTGAGTTTTTCCAGCTGAGTAGGATCCTCGCCGAGCAGTTCGGGCGCGATCTCGGCAATGCCGGCTCGCGCCCCGGCGGCGTACGAAGGCAGGTAGACGGGTCCGAGCGGGCAGATTTCTCCCACGCCGGTTACGCCTTCGTCGGTCTCGATGCACACGACGGTGCTGTCGAAAACGGAAACGGATTTCCCGCCCGACCACTCATAAGCACCTTCATGGAGGGGCAGGTCCACCTGGTAGGCGGAAATGCGGCGAATCTTCATCCGTGCCTCCATAGCGGGTTGGGCGCTGGCAATTGATGGATTTGTGCGCCGGGGCTAATGTCAACCGGCGGGCGCACGGCAATCTCAGCAGGCCGGCGCAAGATCGTCAACAGGGAACGCATGGGCGCATGTTTTACCGGTGGCCCGAGTCGCGGCTGCCGGAAATGCACGAGGCCCGGTCGGTTTCCCGACCGGGCCTCGAAATCTCTAAAAGAGATGGTGAGCTAGTTGCTAGCCCGTTCTATCTAATAGCGGCCACCACCGCCACCACCACCACCACCACCACCACCGTATCCGCCGCCACCGCCGGATCGCGGTCGGGATTCCGATCGCGGGCGGGCTTCGTTAACAGTAATTGCGCGGCCATCCAGCTCGGTCCCGTTAAGGGATTCGACGGCGGCGCGCGCCTGGTCCGCGTCAGCGATCTCAACAAAACCAAAACCACGGGATCGACCCGTGTCACGGTCCTTGATGACGGTCGCCCGGGTGACCTCTCCGAATCCTGCAAAGGCCTCGTTCAGCCTTGCGTCAGTGGTGTCATACGAGAGGTTACCTACGTATATGTCCATATCTCTGCAAACTCATTCCTTGCGGCGACTACAGGCCGCTTGTCAAGTTGTCACACCCTTGTTTGGGGGATCGGACAACCAATATCCAACTATCTCGTCTAATGCGTGCTGATGCGGTGAAAAATGGAAGAGGGGTGGTCTGCCTCCGAAAGCGACCCGTCTCTGCAGGGCCGCCCGGAGGGACTCCGCGTATTCGCATGAAGCACCCGCTCCATGACGCAGTTAGACAAAACAGTCTAGCACCCCACGGGAGTAGTCAAGTTAAATAACGCCGGGCGAGGCAAGCGCAGGCCGGTGTTCCCGGGGGAACCTGGAAAGGCAGGCGGCCGTCCGGGTCACGCCGAGCACTAGAATGCCCCGAACGCGAGACATTCCGGCGGGAGGGGCCGATGAAGCTGACCGAGCAGGTCCAGCTGGTGGGAGGCAGCGCCCGTGGGATGGGCATCAGTCACGATGCCGACTGCCACATCTATCTGGTGACCGACGGGAGTGAGGCGGCGATCATCGACGCTGGGGCCGGGTCGGAGCCCGAACTCATCCTGGCCAATATCGAAGCGGATGGGATACCCAAAGATCCAATCAAATACCTGATACTCACTCACTGTCACGGCGACCACGCCGGCGGAGCGGCCGGCCTCAAACAGGCGCTGGACCTGGAAGTGATAACGCCGACCGGCACGAAACCATGGCCGGAGACCCCCGACGAGGACGCAATGAACATCACCAGGGCCAGGGAGGCCGGACGTTATCCGCCGGACTACTGCTTCACGCCGGTTGAAGTCGCCCGGGACGTGGCCGACGGCGATGTGATCCAGATCGGATCGCTGCGACTTGAGGTGTTTTCAACCCCTGGACACGCTCCCATCCACAACGCCTATCTTTTCCAGGAATCCGATCGCACGTCGCTATTCAGCGGCGATCTGGTTTTTTCCGGCGGGGCGGTGTCAATCATCTGGTCGCCCGACACGTCCGTGTTCGACATGGGAGAAAGTATCGGCCGATTTCGCGAGATGGACATTGACGCGTTGTACCCAGGGCATGACGACATCTCGCTCAGCGGCGGGCAGCGACATATCGACGCCGCGCTGGCTCGATTCGACAACCTGGTCGTGCCCCACAGCATGCTGCTCGACTAGCGCCCCGGGAGATTTTGCCAAACCAAGGAGCTGACCAGATGGGACGGATTCGGACCGGGATTATCAGCTGCGGCAAGATCGCCCAGCTGCAGCATCTGCCGCACCTGAAGGAGCTATCGGACACCTTTGAAATCTCGGCGATATGCGACCTTTCCGAGGAACTGCGCGGGACCATCGGAGATGAGTACGAGGTGCCGGGTGATCGTCGGTATGTGGATTACAAAGAAATGCTCGCCAGTGGCCTGGACGCGGTGGTCATCTGCAATCGAGGGACCCACGCGCCCCAGGTAATCGCGGCCGCGGGCAACTGGGTGGACGTACTGGTGGAGACGCCGCTGTGCATCAACACGCGGGAAGCAGCGGAGATCGCCGCGGCGGTTGCCGGCTCCGGCATCACGGCGATGATGGCGTACCCATAACGGTATGAGCCATCGCTGGTGTACGCCAGTCCGATCGTGGCCGCCATGCGGGATGTGCGCTTCGTGCAGGCGAACCATTTCCACGTGGACAACACATTTTATTTCGATCGCTTCGGACTGCAAACCGCCACCGACACCGCGCCCGAGACGCGGGTGATCATCAATCCCGACGTGGAGCGTCTGATAGCGGAGGAGCTGGGACTCGACCCGTTGCCGGATCACGTCCTGAAGGGGTACCACCAGACGCTCGCCAGTCTCGGTCACGACATCTCCATTCTGACTGGCCTCTTCGGATAGCCGCGGGAGGTGCTGAGCACGGAGATTTGGCTGGACGGGCGGGGCGTGACCACGCTGCTCGACTACGGCGGCAACCTCCGGGCGGCGCTGTCGTGGGTGGACGTGCCTGCGTTGGACAGTTTCAAGCAGACATTTGACATCTACGCCAACGACGAACGGGTTTCGCTGGACTTCCCGAGCGGATTCACCAGGGGCCTGCCGACCCATATGACCGTGGAAACGACGGATACGAAGGCAATGTTTGGAAACGAGAGTCCTCGTGGACGGACAATCCATTCCTGGCCGAGTTGGTCCACTTCGGCCAGTGCCTGACCGATGGCGCCGAGCCGGACACGCAGGTGCTGGAGGCGGTGCGCGATATCGAGCTGGTCGCGGCGATCGTGAAGAAATACTTAGCTGGCAAAGGGGAAGCATGAGCATCGAGGTATTCGACTACCGCAGCGATGGTCCACGAGGACTGAATTTCTTCGTAAAGCCGGAGTGCCGGGCGCGATTCATGACCATCCGGCCCGGCGAGGCGGCACCGTTTCACCACCACCAGCTGGGGCAGGAAGTCTTTGTAGTGATGGAGGGCCGGGGACTGTTCGTGATCGGTGACGACGAAGCGGTGCTGGAGGCCGGTCAGGCCTGTGTGGCGCGCTCCGGCGAGAGGCATTTCGTGGGGCCGGCCGACGAGAACCCGATGACCCTCTTCCTGTGTGTCACGCCGCACATCCAGCCGACGCACGTCTTTTTCGACGAGTCCGGCAAGCAGCTTGCGGACAACTACCGGCCATCATTCATGCCGAAATCGGAGCCCTCAGAGATGCTGAGGACGGAGTCCGATGAAGAACTCGCGGTGCTGCAGATCGAGGCGTTGGAGGACCTGGCAGCGCGAACTGAAGCGGCCGCCCGGGAGGCCCGGGTGAAGGTGATCGAGATGGGGCGGATGCTGGCTGAAGGATACGGGGCGGCCGCGGAACTCTGGAACAGCCTGACGGCGCGGACGATGGGCGATCCGATAGCTGAGTCATGAGCTACCCGATTCAGCCCTCACATAACGGCAGCCGTTGGGTAGCCAGATGCTGTTCGGTGGAGGATCGGCCGAATGCGGAGGCCGATTCCGGACGGGTGGGATTGGGTAAGATAGCCGCACTATGAAAACCGAGAGTTCCCCACAAATCTCAAACGCGGAATTGGGCGAGCGGCTGCGGCGCGGGTTGTTGTTCGACGGGGCGATGGGGACGATGCTGGGGGCGATTGAAGGGAAAGACTGGGACGCTCCCGAGGAGTTGAACATCTTCGAACCGGAACGGATCGAGGCCATTCACCGGGCGTACGCGGAGGCGGGCGCCGAGGTGATTACCACCAACACATTCGGCGGCAATCGCATTCGCCTGGAACGGGCCGGGTACGCGGACCGGGTGGAAGAGTTCAACGTGGCCGGGGCGCGGCTGGCGCGGGCCGGGGCGGACGCCGGGGAAAATGTGCTGGTGGCCGGCGATATCGGTCCAATCGGCGAATTCATGGAGCCGCTGGGGGAACGTACGCGGGAGGAATTCGTGGCGGCGTTCGCGGAGCAGGCGGAGGCGCTGGCGTTGGGTGGGTCCGATCTGCTGCTGGTGGAGACGATGAGCGATCTGGGAGAGGCCGAGACGGCTATTGAAGGGGCGCGTTCGACGGGCCTGGCGGTGGCGGTGACGATGAGTTTTGACACCAACGGACACACCATGATGGGAGTATCACCCGCGGAAGCCGCGGTGCGGCTGACGGAGCTTGGCGCGGTGGCGGTGGGAGCGAATTGCGGAACGGGTCCCGACGAGATTGGCCCGGTAGTGGAGGAAATGCGTCGAGCGGCGCCGGAGGCGGTGATTCTGGTGCAGTCCAACGCCGGGATGCCGCAGGTCGATATCGATCGGATTTACTACGACTGCTCGCCCGAGGATATGGCCGGCCACGTGGAAGCGTGGCTGAAATTGGGAATTCAGGCGGTGGGTTCGTGTTGCGGCAGCACGCCGGAGCACATCCGGACGCTGCGGGTGGTGATGGACCGGCACCGGGCGGGCGGAAGCTGATCACCCCGGCCGAGGGCGGTGATTGACGATCGTGTCGAGCCCATTCAAAAAGCGAGGCACCGGTGCCGATTGACTTCGACCCGGGCCGCTGGGAAAAACTGGCCAACGACGCCGGGGCGTGGTGGGCCGGGGAGCTGGAACGACCGCTGCTGCAGATGCGCCTGCAAGGCGCGGACCCGGGCCGCCCGGAGCCGGATATCCCCACCCGACGCTTCACCTGTCACTACGACGCGTCGATCTCGGCGGAGCGGATCGTAGATCGCTGGGACTTCGACCTCAGCCGAACGAAATTCCTTGGCGACGCGTTTCCGAACGTCACCCCGAACTTCGGGGCCGGGGCGGTGGCGGCGTTCCTGGGAGCCGGCATCCACAACACCGACGACACGACCTGGTTCGTGGCGAAGGAAGAACTTGCCATCGGGGACATCACCTTCGACTTCGACCCCGCCGAGGAGTGGTTCGAGCGGGCGAGGGACGTGTGCCGGACGGCGATCGATCGCTGGCGGGGATCGGTGCAGGTGGACATGGTGGACCTGGGCGGGACGCTGGACGTGCTGACGACGTTTCGCCCGTCGGACAGCCTGATGTTCGACCTGTTCGACGATCCGGAGGTGGTGGAGCGCCTGAACTGGCGGATTCACGAGCTCTGGATGCGGTATTTCGAAGAGTTCAACGCGATCTTACAGCCAGCCAATCCGGCGTACACAGCATGGGCGCCGATCCTGTCGAAAGAGCCCTTTTACATCTTGCAGAGCGGCTTTTCATTCTCGCTGAGCCCGGACATGTTCGAGCGATTCGTAAAGCCGCAGCTGGTGGCGGCGTGCCGGACGTTGCCAAACAGCTTTTACCACCTGGACGGGCCGGGCCAGCTAAACCACTTGGGCTCGTTGCTGGAAATCGAGGGACTGAAGGGGCTGCGCTGGGACCCGGGCGAAGGGAACGCGGACGTGGAGGTCTGGCTGGAGGTCTACGAGAGAATCCGGGCCGCGGGCAAGCTGGTCCAGATCGGAATGAGCGATGGCTCGCAAACGGAGAACTTCGAGCGGGTAGTGGACCGGCTCGGGAGCGCGAAGGGGTTGGTGTGGATTTACCAGGGGGACATCAGCGAGGAAGAGGAAATGGGGCGGTTTCTGGAGAAGTTCGGGGCGGCCTAGACAAATCGCGGGGAAGGTGGGCGCGGGTCGCGGCGGCTAGCCGGCAGCGAGGTCTTTTACGGTATCCACGATGGCCCGCAGATTCTCATCGGGCGCCTGCATCGGCACCGCGCACTCGGGTGAAATGACGTCTATCCCGGCGGCGTAGACGCGTTCGACCTCACTGCGCACGTCGGCGATAGTGCCGTTCATCAGGGAGCTGACGTTGGCAATGTTGCCAATAAGGGGGAAATCGCCGGCGGCCTTGCGGGCGGCGACGGGCTCGTTCTCGTTCGCGAAATGAAAGGCGGCAAAGCCCGCCTGAGTGACGTGCTCAAAGCGGTCGAGGGTGTTTCCGCAGCAATGGAAGACCACCGGCCCATTCATCCGTGGGGTGATCTCCTGGTGAACCGGGAGCAGGAAGTCGCGGTAGCTCTCGGAACGGACCAGGTCGCCGGTGGCGTGGTCGGCCAAGGTGACGATGTCGGCGCCGGCCTCGAACTGGGCGTTGGCGAACATCACCGACACCTCTTTAAGTCCGGCAAGACAGGCGTGGACGTAATCCGGTTCGAGCAGGATGTTGATGAGGAAGTCCTGGACGCCAAACATGTGATAGGAGAGGGTCCACGGCCCCATCACCTTGCCGACGACGCAGGCGTCGGGGTGGCGACGACGAAGTTCGCGGACGGAGTCGATGATGGCCTTTGAGGCAGGTTTATCAAGGAAGTCGTCGGGGATGACGATGTTGTCGGGACCGGCCCAGAGGGCGGGCTGCCGACAGCCAGGCATGCGCGGGCCGGTGAGCAGCTCGAACTCGCTCTCCGGTTCGAGCCAGGGGTCATCTCCCCAGTCGATTTCGGCCCCGAGAGCGGCGGCACCGGAAACCAGCCCGAAGTAGGGCATAACGGTGTCGAAGCCGAGTTCGGTGTAGCTGAGCTCGGCCAGGCCGACGATGGTGTCCACGTCGTAATGGGCATCTGGGAACGAGAACCCGGTGCGGCGCATCTGGCCGTAGGTGGCGGCCGAGACGACGTTGCCAACCGGCCGGCGGTCGACGGGCTGGCCGGTCACGGCCGCGAGCATTCTTTCTCTCGGGGTCATCGAGGCAACCCCACCATTGGTACCGGCCATGTTCCCCCGCTGGTTGCTAGCGCCCCAATAACAAGAGGCGAACTGCGCGGTCAAGGCTATCCGTTTAGAGCGGGAGGCTCAAACGTTTCACCGGGGACTTCTATTTGCGGACGGTTGGCGCCGGGTGAGGAGAGGGGTAGCGATTCAGACTCCGATGGGATATTTGCCGAATTCGAGGACGGCATCGCCCATGGCGAGCACGTTTTCGACATCGCAGTAACTGGCGATGCTGTTGCCGGAGGACATGAAATAGCGACCGGACGGACCCATCTGTGCGACCAGCTCACGCACCCGCTCGCGCACCTCGGCCGGAGTAGCGCGGCTGAGCATGTCCACATCTACGTTGCCCGACAAGACCAGATCGGGGTACTCCTCACGGATGGCCGCCATGTCCATACAGCCGGGCGCTACAGGGTTGAGGCCGGTGATACCCAGCTCCACCAGATCGGGCAGGACGGAGGTGAGATCGCCGTCGCTGTGAAATACCCAGGAGACGCCAGCTTCCCGAACGGCGTCGGCGAAGCGGCGCATGTGGGGCAGGAAGATTTCGCGGAGCATCGCCGGGGACCACAGGGTGCCGATCTTGCCGGCGATATCGTCGGAGGTCCAGATGATGTCGAAGCCCATGTCGGCCGCGACGCGGACGACCCGGCAGGCGAAATCGGCGTAGCGGCTCATCACCGCGCCGACGAACTCGGGGTCGTGCATCAGTTCGTAGTGGAAGTGCTCCATCCCGATGGCCAGGTAGGTGGCCGAAACGCCGACCCGGGTCGAGAGGACGGTGGCGAAGTCGCCTCGATTTTCCACGAACTCGCGGAGCGGCGCGAGCACTTCCTCCCTCTCAGTGTCGGGAAACGTGAGATTTTCCAGGTCATCGCGGGTGAGCAACTTGCCTTCCCCGAAAAAGAGGATTTGATCCGCCCCCGGTGTTTTGACCGCCGGGATCGGCAGTTGCAGGTCGAATTTCAGGTTGTCACGGTGGAGCAACTCGTTGACATCGACCTGAAAATCCATGGGAGCGGTCTCGTACTCGCCGGAATCAAAGAAACGTCCCGGGGGCACTTCTCGGCCGAGCAATTTGCACATAAACGGGAAGTCGATGCCGGCTTCCACGAACGGCACGCGGCCCGGAATTTCCCCGGCCAGGACCGAAAGTACACGCTCCCGGTTGGTCATCTCGGCCATGATATCCCCTTCAACGTCCTGGGCGCGGACAGTTGTAGTTCTCATATGATTCCCATGCGTCGGGCGAGGATTGACGGGGCTTTAATTGTTCCGAGAAAGGTGCAGAGTTTGCCAAAGCAGCTGAGTCCGATCGAGAGGGCGCGGCGGGCGCTTTCGTTTCAGGAAGTCGACCGGGTCGCGGTGGGAGGCGGATTCGTGACCAACGCGGCGGCCATCGAGGCCGCGAGCGGGATCAGGCCGATGTGGAAAAACCCGGAGCTGGCCCTGCTGCGGGCCTATCGCCACTGGCAGGTGGACGTGATCTTTCAGATGGAGCTGCCCGAGCGTCCGGCGGGAGCAGCCGGTGGCGAGGTGCTGGTGGAGCCGAGCTACCGGTCGAGGTTCGACGAACGACTGGACCCGGCGGACTTCAACAGCCCGGAGGACGTGGTGGCGTATGTGAAACAGCTCCCGACTCCGGAGCAGGCGCGGGAGGCGATCGATCCCGGCGCGGAGTACGAGGCCTGGAGCGAGCTGGTCGGGCGACGGCAGGAGAACATGCCGGACATCCTGTGGGTGCCGGGGCATCAGGCCGGGGTGGTGCGGTTCATGTGGTACATGGATTTCGGATTTGCGCCGTATTTCATGGCACTCGCGCTCTACCCGGAGGTGATGGAGCGGCTGTTCGAACTGGAGGCGGTGCGGGCGCACCGGCGCAACGAGGCGATAGCCCGCTGCATCCACGACCAGGGCCTGCTGCCGCTGGTTTACGTGGGAGAGGACATCTGCGACAACCGCGGACCAATGGTGAAGCCAGAAATCTTGCGCGACATCTACTTCCCGCATCTTGAGTACGGGTTCCGGCCGCTGCTGGAGGCCGGGGTGCGAATCCTGTGGCATGTGGACGGCCTGGCGCGGGAGATCGTGCCGGACCTGATCGCGGCGGGGGCGGGGGGTTTCCAAGGATTTCAGGAGGAACTGGGAATGTCGCTGGGAGAGTATCGAGAGCTGCGGTCCCGGGCGGGCGAACGGCTACTCATGGTCGGCAGTGTTTCCGCGGTAAAGACCATGCCGTTCGGGACCGTTGAAGAGGTGCGGTCGGAAGTGGAGCGCTGCATCGACGCAGGGCAGCCGGGGGACGGGTTCGTGTTGATGCCATCAAGCTCGCTGGGGACGGACGTAGCACCGGCGAACATCGAGGCGATGTACCAGCATGCGCAGACGTACGGGCGTGACTTTCCGCGGGCGGCCGATTAGGCGGATTGCGAGGCAGAGGGACGGAGCGGAGCCGGGTCAGGCCTGGACGGCGAGCTCGCGGTCGATGGCGTCCAGAATCCGCTGAAGCTCGATGAGGTCGGCGCCCTTGTCGCGGGCCTCCTCGGCCAGCTCCTTAGCCTCCAGGACGCCTTCGCGAATGTCCTCCGCCTTGTCTTTGCGGATGGCGGTCTCGTAAAGATCGCGAACTTCCAGCAGGAGCGCCCGGGCCGCTTCCTCGGCGCTCATCTCAACCTCTATGCCCACGAGGCGCTTGGCCAGGGCCACGGCGCTGGCGGCGTCGGCGGCGTAGCCGTCGGCGCCGATGTCATTGGCGTATTGCTGGGTGACGGGAGCGCCGCCGATGATGACCTTCCCGTTGGCGGGCGATTCGGCGGCATGAACCGCATCCACCACGCGTTTCATCTGGACCATGGTGGTGGTGAGCAAGGCCGACACGCCCACGATATCGGCATTCACTTCCTCGGCTTTGGCGAGGAACTTCTCGACGCTGCAGTCGATACCCAGGTCGTAGACATCAAATCCGGCACCTTCGAGCATCATGCCGACAAGATTCTTGCCGATGTCGTGCAGATCGCCCTTGGCGGTGCCCATGACCACGGTGCCGAGCGATTCAACGCTCTCTTCCACCAGCAGGGGACGGACGATATCGAGTCCGGACTTCATAGCGCGGGCGGCTATGAGCACCTCCGGGACGTAATACTCGTTGCGACGGAATCGATCGCCGACGATGTCCATGGCCGGGATGAGGCCGCGGTTGACCACGATCTGGGCGGTTATGCCGTTGTCAACGCACTCATGGACAATCTCGATTGACGATTTGGCATCGCCCTTGATGACGGCCTGTTGCAGTCGTTCCAGGGTCTCTTCAAGATCTAATTCGGGCACGGACTATTCCTCCGTATGCCTGCCGGGGATACACGCGGGAGCCGGTACATGCAGGCACCGAGAGCATTCTCCTGCTGCCGACCTGAAGGAGTCAAGCGCGGTACTGGCGGCGGGGCGTGCGGAGGACCGTGGTTTGACCGGGCCGGCTAGGGGTCGCGCACATAAAGCCCGGACTTGCCGCCGACCTGAAGGAGTCAGGCGCGGTACGGGCAGCGGGGCCGGGAGTGGAGCGTGGTTTGACCAGGCCGGCTAGGGGTCGCGCATATAAAAGTCCGGACTTGCCGCCGACCTGAAGGAGTCAAGCGCAGTACGGGCGGCCGGGGCTGGGGCGGAGCGCGATTTGACTAGGCCGGTCGCTGGGTCCCGAGCATAATTGCCGGGACCCGATAACGGTGGTCAGGAAGGTCGGCGCAGGTAATTTGATGGTTGCAGGCGGAGCGGATCAGACAGAGACCGTGGCGGCGGTATTCCTGCCGGAAGAGCGGGAAGTCGTGGCGGAGGTCGGGACGACCATCCTGGACGCGGCTACTGCGGCCGGCGTTCACCTGGAAACGATCTGCTCCGGTCGTGGGACCTGCGGCAAGTGCAGGGTGCTGATCAAGGGCTATGACGCCCCGCCGCCGACCTGGGTGGATAATCGTCGGCTGTCACCAGCGCAGCTGAACGCCGGCTGGCGAATGGCCTGCGAGCATCCGCTGACGGCGGGCGGCACTTATATGCATCCGCTGGTGGAAACGAACCTCCGCACGGTGGAGAGCGTCGACCTGGGCAAGATCACGCTGCGGCCGAACGTGCGCAAATATATGATTGCGCCTACGGCGCCGCATCTTGAAGATCAGCAGTTTGACTGGCCGCGAATTCAGGACGGTCTGGCGGGACTGACGGGCGGCGTGGACACATCCATCGCGGCGCTGCGCAAGCTGCCGGGAGTGATGAGCCAGGTGGGCAAAGGGCCGATCACCGTCACGTTGGTGGGCAGCCGGGCGGCGGATTTCGAGAGCGGGGATACGTCGGAGGCTATGTACGGGATGGCGTTCGACATCGGGACGACCTCGGTGGTCGGGTCGCTAATCAATCTGGCCGACGGCGCCCGGGAGGCGGTTGCGGCGGAGCTGAACGGACAGGCGATCTACGGGGGGGACGTGATCACACGCACCAGCTTCGCGGGTGAAGAACCGGAAAACGTGGAGAAGCTGCAGATGGCGGTGATGGAGACGATCACCGGCATCATAGATCGGCTGCTCCGGGAGGCCGGGGTGGACCGCGGGGACGTTTACGAGTGCGTCTTCGTGGGCAACACGGTGATGATGCACCTCCTCACGGGCCTGGACCCGGGCGGGATCGGAGTGAGCCCGTTTGTCGGCGTTTCGGCGGAACCCATGACGATGACCGCGGCCGATCTGCAACTGAACCTGGACCCGGCCGCCGGCGTCTACCTGTCGCCCTCGGTAGCTGGCTACGTGGGCGCGGACCTGGTGGGGGTGATGGTGAGCACGGACCTGGAGAACCGGGAAGACAACGTGCTGGTTATCGACGTCGGCACCAATGGCGAGATCGCCCTCGCCACCGGGGGAGACATTTTCTGCACGGCCGCGCCGGCGGGCCCGGCGTTCGAAGGGGCCGAAATAAGACAGGGGATGCGCGCGGTGGATGGGGCGATCGAACGAGTGGTCTTGACGGACAAGGGCCCAGAACTGAGCACGATCGGCGACGTGGCCCCGACCGGGATCTGCGGATCGGGACTGGTGGACGCGGTGGCGGAGCTGGTGCGCGTGGGACTGGTTAACGCGGCGGGACGGCTGCTGCCTCCGGACGAGCTGCCGCCGGACATCCCGCCGGCGCTGCGACATCGGCTGATTCCTGACGACGAGGGGGGAGACTTTCTGCTGGCGGGAAAGGCGCCCGGTAGCCCGGGAGCGGTGTCGCTGCACGCGCAGGACATACGCCAGCTACAGCTCGCTAAAGCGTCCATCAGGGCGGGCGTGGACGTACTGCTGGATCGGGCGGGGTTGCGGCCGGAGGAGCTATCCGAAGTGCTGCTCGCCGGGGCGTTCGGAACATATCTCGATCCCGGAGCGCTGCTGGCGATTGGCATGGTTCCGCCCGTCGCGGTGGAGCGAATCAGAGCGGTGGGCAACGCGGCGGGGCTCGGAGCCCGGATGATGTTGCTGTCGCTGGAGCATCGGGTCGCGGCGGAATTGCTGGTTGGGAGGGTGGATTACGTGGAGTTATCCGCGGTGCCGGACTTCCAGTGGATATTCGCCGGGGCCATGACCTTCTCGGACGAGGTGGAGTCCCAGTAAATCTCCGGCCTGAACCGTGGCTGGCGAAGCGGTACTCGTCAGACATCCTCGCGGGCCGAACGGTTACCTATCTCACCGACGGAGGCGCGAGCCAACGCCATAGTGCCCGTGCATGAGGGGGAGAGCTCCGCCGCGACCACAGGGGCCGACCTGACGGTACGTACCCAACCGACAATAGACCGAATGAAAAGTGCTCCATACACGCACCGCTCGATGCTGATAGCAGTCGACGGGGCGGCGCTGGCGGCGATAGTGGCCGGCTGCGGCGGCACTGATTCCAGGCCGACCACTCCGCCCACCAGTGCTGCTCCGCCGGCTCCGACCCGGGGACCAGCGGAGCGGAAGGCGGTGACGGAGTCAACAACGGCGGCGAAAGCAGGCGAGCGGACGACGACGGTGGAGCCCGCCGCGACGGCTCCGGCGCAAACGGGTGGCGAACTATTTGCCTGGGATTTTGCCCAGGTTGACGAGGGAGACAAGGCGTCCGTGGACGCGGACGCGGACGCGGACGCGGACGCGGACGCGGATAGGGTTGCGCACGTTGCTTACATGCTGGAAGCAATGCCGGGCTGGATAAAGTACGCCCGCCGGGACGGCGACGGTTGGGAGATCACGCAGGTGACGGAGGGCTACCTTTATGGCCCACTCTCTTTGGCGGTGGATAGGGCCGGAACGCCGCGGATCGTCTGGCACGACCACCAGTCCGACCAGCTCAACCCCGAACTCGGCGATCAGGCGCTGGCCACGCTGCGTGATGGCGCGTGGGCGAAGGAATTCATCGAGAATTCCGGTCACGACGGCTGGGACAATTCGGTCGCGCTGGACTCGGCGGGAGGCACCTGGGCAGCGTCAATATACCCGTCGGAGTTTGGTGCGACCACCGCGGTTTATGTGTCGCATTTCGATGGATCAGGGTGGAGCGTGTCGGCGATCTCCGAGGAGAACAGCGCCGCCGCGGAGGAGGTAAGCGCCTCCACCGAGGAGATGAATTCCCAAATCTCCCTGATGGCCAGTACGGCCAGGGATTTGGCGGTTCTGGCGCAGATGCTCCAGGGTGCGGTGAGTCGATTCACCCTCGACGAGAGCGCGGGCGACGGTCAAAGCGCGCCCGCGATCGAGTCCGAAGGCGGAGCTACTCGAATGCTGCCGGCCCCTAACGGCTCGACCGAGACTGCGGACGTGGAAGCCACAGCCTAGAGTCGAATGCAGCTACAAAACCCCTACGGTCGGTAGGGCCGAAGGGGTTTTGGCGTTTACGGGGCCGGCGACGGCTGGCCGGGACTCGCGGCGCTAGTACCCGGCGTCGAGATCGACAGTGTTGCGAAGGGGTTCGCCGGCGCGGTAGTGGTGCAGATTTTTGACGAAGAGCTCTGCCAGACGGTGGCCGCGAAGCGGGCTGATTCCACCGACGTGCGGGGTTATCACGATATCGGAGCGTCTCCAGAGGGGATGGTCGCGGTCGAGGGGCTCTTCTTCCACCACATCGACACCGACGCCGAACAGACGCCCGGTATCGAGGAGATCCACCAGGGCGGCGGAATCGACCAGACCGCCGCGGGAGACATTGATGAAGATTGTGTCGTCACGCAGGTGGGCAAACGTGTCGGCATTCATAAGGTGGTGGGTGGCGGCGGTCAGAGGGGCGACGCAGACCACCACATCAGAGGTGGACAGCAGCCACTCAAGCTCGCTGACATGCCGGATTTCGTCGACGAGATCGGTCTGGATTTCCGTGTTGACGTCGACGCCGATTACGCGCATGCCCAGCCCTTTAAGCCGCTGCGCGACCTGAATGCCAATCGCACCGATGGCGATGACGCCGGCGGTCTTGCCTTCGAATTCGAACACTCGCGGCGGCGCTTGCCAGAGATGAGCGATCTGATTGCGGAAGGTCCAGTTCATGCCACGGGCGACGGCCATGATCAGGGCAAGGGCCGTGTCGGCGACCGGGACGGAGTGGCTGCCGGCGCCGTTGGTCAGGGTGATGCCACGGTCACGCAAGACATCCAGCGGCATCCAGTCGACGCCGGCGCTCCCGTTTTGCATCCACTTGAGGTCGGGGGCGGCGTCCAGGAAGGCGGCGTCAAACCGACCGGCGAAGATCACTTCGGCGCCGGCGGCGACGCGGAGGTAATCCTCGGGGGTGGCAGTGAGAACGACTTCGTCGCCGGGCGACGCCTCGCGGACCAGATCAACCTGTTCGGCGATCTGCGGACCGTCGATAACAATCCTCATTAGTGGCGCTCCCGGACTATTGCTGAAGGATAAACGGCAACCGGGGCAGTGTAGCGCAGCCTGAAATTGGTACCGAATCGAGGAGTTGGGGAGACCCGGACGACGAGCGGTTCGCCGGCCGGTCCGACGCCCAAACCTGTGCGGCGGCGGCCCGAATCAAGCAAAGGGCACATTAACGTCTTGACCGAGCCTGAAAGTGGACCTGTTTTTAATTATCGGTCGGAGCACCGACAATCTTTAGTCCGGCGCATGGAATGCGGCGGAAAAACATGATGGATCATGGCACTAGCCTTCTCAATCCCAGGTAGGCAGTTACGCGACCTGGGATTTTTATATGAGGCGCTAGGCCGCACCCCAAGCCTTGGTGGATGCCTGGGCTCGATCCGCAGGGACCTGAGCGAGTCAAACGAACTGCACAATCGGGCGGCCCCATTTCTCGGCGGGGTATCGACGGGGCTGAGCACCCTCTTCAATCAAATCTCGGCGTTGAGGCGATCAGCAGCGGGCCTGGTCGCGGTGAACGGCAACGGCGTGTTTGGCCGGCGGACCGGCACCGCCGCCGAAGCAGACGTGATCACGGTACGCGTGGGGAGCGGGGCGGAGGACGCGGTCTATCGGATATCGGCATCGCAATTGGCCCAGACGGGGCAGAACATCAGCACCGAGTTCGAC
>Ga0114993_10002527_pt1 | contig 19877 bp, 18 predicted proteins | sample ArcticOcean_MG_C_FD_87042 | JGI IMG/M metagenome (GOLD analysis project Ga0114993, IMG submission 87042) | Marine microbial communities from western Arctic Ocean - ArcticOcean_MG_CB2_150 | ecosystem: Environmental > Aquatic > Marine > Oceanic | place: Arctic Ocean: Canada Basin | collected...
ACGGTGACGCTGCCCATGCTGCCGCTGTAGGCGGGGCCGGTCTCTTGCGCTGCTGCAATGGAAAGGGTGCATAGAGCGATCAGAGGAAAGAGTATTCGCCGGGCAATGAAATGAGGGATGATATAGTGCATAACATACTCCGCGTTGAAGTCGAATAGCCAAAAAAATGCCTTCCGTCTAAGGGGAAACGGAGGGCTACAAGGAAATGAATCGGGCTGAGACTTGAAAGTTATCGGGCATCCATTTTAATTTTTAATTCTTCGTCTTCGCCCTTTACTAGGCGGAAGCGGCAATTGCTCTGATCCTCCAGGAGCATGAGTTTTTCTTCGCCGATGCGCAATTCTATCCCGGAGAAGATCTCATTGGTTATAACGATATTCACTTTAGTGGCTAATTGGCGCTGCGCTTCGGCGATTTCCTCTAGTTCCTTTTGCTGGTTTTGTTCTAGTTCGGCGATTTTGGCGATGCGTTTGATCGTCTGCAGGACGTTTTGGCGGTCCTTGGGCGAGCGACACATGGATAGACGTTGTTTGATCAGGGCGACGTCGAGATTGTCGATACTAATCGATTTCATCATTTTTTTCTGCTTTTCCTCACAAGCCTGCATATTAGAGCGCACCTGTTCAGCGCGGTTGACCTGTTCGGGGTCGACGCCAGTGATCAATCGAGTCTAGTGTTGTAGGGGGAGCCGATGGCGCGCGCGTCGATGCCCTGGGCGCCCCAGATGAGTCCGCCTACTAGGGCGCGGGACTTGCCCTCGCCCTCGCCTTTGCCCTGCACACTCACTTTTCCACCGGAGCGGATGGAAGCGTTGAAGATATAGGAGCCGGCCTTGACATCACCGCCGGCGCGAATGCTGGCCTCCTGGATGTATTTGGACATAACTTGGCCGCCGGCTACCAATTCGGTGTTGGCGCCGATGATGCCGCTTTTGACCAAGATATCGTCGCCGGCGGTGATATAAGCGCCGGCTTCTACGTAGCCGCCAATGGTGACGCTGCCGGTGGCCTTGACCGAAAAATGGGAATGCACCGAACCGCTGATGACCACGTCGCCGTTGAAATCGATATTGCCGGTGGAGTAATCGATGTCGCCGGCGATTTCGGAGATGGGATGGATGGAAATGTTGATGCGCTTGTGGCTCTTGCCCTTGATCTTCTTGAGTTCGGTGTCGCTGCTGATGCCGCCGCCGATTTCGGCGAAGAATTCCATGCCTCCCTCTACGGCTTCGGCGTAGATGCGCGGATCCGTCATTACCTCGATGTTGATATGTTGGGGCGGCTGGACCTCGTTGCCAAAAATGTCTTTGCCCGTGACGCCGGGCTGCAGTGGCACCAATTTGCCCAACAGATCGTTCTCTTTGACCACGGTAGTGAGGTTGCGTTCGCGAAAATCGATGGAGCCGTCGTCGAGGATCTTGCCCGGTTGTCTATCTTCTGTCTCGATGGCCCATTCTAATTCAGCGTCCTTGCCCGCTTGGGTGGGCGTGCCCTCGGCGATGAGGATAACGGCATCGGTGAGCTCGCCGGCTTCGAGCCGGGCCAGGATCTCCACCCAGCGCTCGGCGCTAAAGCCGTGCTTGATTTCGAACTGCTTTAGCAGCTCCTGTATTTCTTGGAGGCTGGGATGTTTGGGGACGACGCCCTGGGGCAAGTTAAGATAATAGGCGGCTGTTTTGTCGGCATTCATCCAGATGGGGGGGAGCAAGATCATCTGGATGTCCCATTGCATGAACACATAACCGCAGAAATCGGCTGTGGCGCGCAGCCCATCCTCGGATATAGTCAGATTGTCGCCTACTTTAATTACCGTATCCTGGCCTTCTTCGGGCACCACCTCCTTGCCTTGGATATCGGTACCCATGATGCCCTCGGTAGCGGGGATTTTTTCTGCTACAGTGTCGCCGCCGTAGAAGGCGTTGCAGACTATGTCCGAGTGCTCTTCGCGCACCTGTGCCAGGCTCTCGCTGATGGCTTCTGGGGAGTCAAGTTTTAAAAGGCTCTGGATCTGATTCCAATTCATCAGCGAGTACGGATCGAAAGTGTATTTGATCTGTGCGTGTTCGCCCGAGATTTCTGGCGCCCCTTGCGCTATGGGCAGGGAAGCGGGCAGAGGTTTTTTATCCCTGATGCGCTCGCACAGCAGGTCCAGCTGTTGCTCTATGGCACCGAACTCGATCCATTTCGACTCCAGGAGTTCCTCGAGTTCCTCTTTGGTGGGCACGGGACAGGCCTGAGGCGGAGAGATGAAGATGAAGCGTGCCTCCATGTGGTCCTCGGACACCCAGATGGGGGAGAGCACTGTGGGCTGGCTGCCGAGTAGGCCGGCATAGCCGTAGATGTCGGCTATGCATTTGGTCCCATCTTCTGACAGGGTTGTGTTTTCCCCGGCTTCCAATTTTAAATCGTCGGGCATCGCGACAGTCAGAATCTCGCCGTAGACGTCTTCCCCCTCTTGTGTCTGCACCGGAATTAGTTCGGAAATGACCTCGCCTTTGCTGACTATTTTGGTGATGCCCTTCCAGGATTTAGCGGCTTCGGCGTGGGGGCCTTCGAGGATGGCTTTGAGGCGTTCGGAGTGTGACTTCTTGGCGTCTTTTTCGATTATATCTGCGGAAAGTTGGTGAACGATCTTGGCATCTTTGAGGACTTTGGGGGGGGTGCCGCGAGCAACGGTAATTTCGTACTGGATCTGTCCAGTGCGGGCCTTGGCTAGGGTCGAGCGAATGTTCTCCTGGTTTATCCCCACGCAAATGTTCTGGTCTGCGAGCAGGTCGAGGATATGTTCGTGCGAGTCGTCGGGGGTAATGCGGTCGATGACGGCGATAAGTTTGTCTTCGGAGACTTTGATGCCGCTGGGGGAAAGCTGGATCTGGGCATCGATATTTTTGAAGGTGTCGACGTCGTCGCGCCGCCGGTTGCGCCGCAGCAAGTGTATATCGTCGCGCGTTTTGCGGCTGTTGGCTGCCGGACTGGCCGCTGGCGTCGGTGCCGGGCCGGCTAATTCAAGGTCATCGTCGTCGGCGAAGAGATCGGCGAGTTCGTCCTCGTCGGATTTTCCCCCGCCTTCGTCGTCCTCGTCGGAATCGAGGCCCATTCCTTCTTCTTCGAGGAGGGATTCGAGATCGCCGAGTAGGCCCTTATCTTCCTGGGCTAGATCCTGATCCGCAGAAGTGTCCGTTTCTTCGGGGTGCTGGTCAGCCATTGATAAAGACCTAGACTCTCAAGGGTGCCGATGATTAGGAGAATACAGAAACTATATGTATAGTGGTCTATGCGCGCTTCTCTGTCAACCTAAAATTCGTTTGCCCAGTTTGAGGAAGAAGGGACACCTAACTGTATAACCCGTTGTAAAATAATGCGATGTAGGGATTGATTTACAGCTTCAAACCTCGTATCATATCCTCTGACGAACTTTGGACTGATCTGTATGGAGAGCGAATTATGGGGCGAACTTTAAGAGATCTAATTAACCACAGTTTTATCCACTACGCCGATCGTGTTGCCGTGCGCATATTGCAGCAAACAGATGGTGATAGAGCTGGCGATTTGACCTATCAGCCTCTCACCTACGACGAATTGAAAGACCGGCGCGATCGGCTTGCCGCCGGTTTGGCCGGTATAGGCTTGCACAAAGGGCAGCGCGTGGGGCTCCTCATGGATGGAGGATTGGAGCCGTTGTTGGTTTTTTTGGCCACCGATCTGATCGGTCTGTCGGCCGTACCGCTGTGTAATAAGGCGGCAGCGGAGATTTTAATTCACAATGTCAACCACTCGGGCATTCAGGTATTAGTCGTCGATCCTAAAGGCTATGAGATTTTCCAGCGCATCTATTCTTTCCTGGATCACCCGCCTCGGTTGGTGCTGACTGAGGAGCGGCAAGAGGATGCCCTGGCCTGGGATGATTTGCTGGAGGTGGCCAATCCACCGGAGGTGGAATTGAGTCCGGAAGACGAGTCCAAAGTGCTCTATACTTCCGGTTCTTCCGGTATGCCCAAGGGGGTAATCCAGAGTCATGCCAATATCGTCGCCAATGTCAAAGAGGTCTGGGATGTCATTAGCCGGCGCGAACCCTTGCGCATGTTCAAGTCGGTGCCTGACTACCACTCAATGGGCGTACTCAATATCTACTACCCGCTGGCCAAGGGCTGGGTGCTGGATCTGGCGCGCTCCCCCGACCGCGTGCTCAACGACATACGCTATTCGGCTCCTGAGGGGTTCCTCACGGTGCCGCTCATCCTCGACAAGGTCTATGGCAATGTGCGCAAAGAAATGGCGGTCGGTGGTTTCAAGAGCAATATAGTCACCCGCTCTGTGCAGGCCCGGCGCAATATTAGCCGCGGCCAGGCCGGGGTAGGCGACCGCTTAATCGACGCGACGGTGGGGCGGAAAGTTATTGGTGCTATCAAAGAAAAATTGGCCGGTCGGGTCGGTGGCAATCTCGAATTGCTTATCATCGGTTCAGCCAAAGCCGATCCAGAGGCACTCGACTTTTTCCAGGATGTCTTAGATATCGCTACTTTTGAAGGATACGGCACCACCGAATGCGCCCCGATGATCGCCGCCAATCACTTGGGCGGGCGCAAAGTGGGTACGGTGGGACGTCCTCTTATCGAGGTCAAGATGATCAGCGCCGCGGGAGAAGAAGTGGGCTACGGCAATCCGGCTACGGGTTTGTACCGTTCGCATGGGGATATCGTCGGCGAACTTTGGGTCCATGGTCCCAATGTCATGAAGGGCTATCTCAACGATCCGGATCAGACCGGCCGGGTCCTGGTCGAGGACCGCGAGGGCAAGATTTGGTACCGCACCGGCGATTTGTTCAGCATAGATTCTGAGGGATTTCTCACGTTCAAGGGGCGGATGGGGCGGCAGTTCAAGCTCAAGAACGGGGAGTTCATTAATCCTGAGTTACTGGAGCGCGTCTTTTCCCGAGTTGCGCTGACCGAGCATGTGCTGATCTACGGCGACCACACCCGAGATTTTTATCTCGTTTTGGCGACTGTCGACTTAGAGGAAGCCAAGAAACAGGTAGGCATTGCGGGGTTGCCAGTAGACGACGAGGCCGCTTTGCGTTGTGATGAGAGATTGGCCCAGCGGATTCGTCAACTAATGCTGGAAGAGGCGGACGCTGCTGGACTGCCCACGCACGAACGTCCACAGAAAATAGTACTGCTGCCCGAGCCGCTAAGTGAAGAGGCGGGCACGTTAACGCGGGGGTTGAAGAAGATTGTGCCGGGGGCAGTGGTGGAACAATATCGGGAGCTCATCGACGCCGTCTAATTTGTCCGAGCGCAACTAAAGCTTGTTTAGGGTATGGTACAGATTGTGCAGGAGCTTCTTATTGTCTCCACCTATATAGGCCATTTCCCCTCCCATGCGGCTGAACGATTTACAAAATCTGAGGTAGTAGGCTGGATTATCCTTGGGCGGTTCGCCGCGGGACCAGTCCCAATCCACCTGTTCTAGGTCGTTGACGGCGATGTAGGGGCGAATGACCTTCTCGCCCCGCTGCCGCCGCAGATTATTTGCCAGTGACACGGCTTTTTCAAATACTTGCGGCGCCATGACGGCCGAACCTACCGACAGGAAGACTCCACCGTCCAATTGGCACACGCTCTCCGCAAAAACACGGTAGTCGATATCGGCTCCCCGCCCCAAGGCGGCCCCATTGGCCAGGTGGTGGTTGTAGATGATGTCGTAACCAATGCCAGGATGGACGGTGAGGGGGACGCGATAGCGGTAGGCTGCAGCGGTGAGCGAGATAGTTTTGTGGGGATGCTCGACTCGGCAGGGGCCGGATGGAATAGCGAAGCGCACCATAGCCTGAAGCAATTCGGCATAAGCTGGCAGGGTTGGAGCATCGGTAGGGGCGCTTACCCAGGCATTCAGTGCGGCAGTTAATTCGTCGCGGGCGGGCACATCGCACCCGTCTTTGCAGATGAATTTGCCCAAGGATTCACCGTATCCCATGTCTTGTAGGGCGCCGACGAGCACGGCCAGGTGAATATAGCGACCCGTCTCGTCCCAAGTACCGAAACATCCTCGTGCCACATTGGCGGCGACATCTTCTTCCGAGCGTCCCTGAAAGGCGTACTCCCAATCGTGGATGGTGCCGGCGCCGTTGGTAGCTAGGTGGGTAATCCAACCTGCCTCCAACATGCGGTTTACCACAGGACCCAGGCCGTTTTTAATTAGGTGGGCCCCGTAGGCCAGCATGACAGCGGCACCTTGTTGCCGCGCGGCGCAGATGCGCTCGGCAAGGTGTTGGATCGAGTCTGCCATAGAACCTGGATCGGGGGGCGCAGCGTCAGGGTCTACGAGGATTTCGTCGATTGCGAATTTGCTCTCTCGGGCTGCGAGCGGTTCAAGGGCGATGTGGCGGTGGTCTATCTGTTTATAAGCCATGGCGGGCCTCTCTGTGGCGGCGGCGGATTTGGGCTGGAGAAGCGGTCCCTGTGGTGCCGATTTGTTGCACTGTAATAGACGCTGCCAGATTGGCGATGTGGGCGGCTTCTAGTGCCTCTGCACCGGCGGCCATGGCAGCTACAATAGCGGCGGAGGCCGCATCGCCAGCACCGACTGGATCGATGGGACCGGAGACAGATACACCCGGTGCGCGGTCAGTTTGGTCGTCGGTGGCGACGAGCATGCCTTTTGCGCCCAAAGTCACGAAAACGGGTCGGTGGGTTTGCCGTACCAGAGCACGGGCGTGTTCCGCCGCCTTCATTGAGGAGGTTTGCCGTCGATCGCGCAGGACTTGGACTGCCTCAAATTGATTGGGTTTGATCATTACATGCTTGAAGAGGTGGATGCGCTCGCGAGAATCAGCCAGTGCTATTTTATCGGGCCGCCGCCGCAATTCGGCCAGGACAGCGCGACGTACCCGACTGGTCAAGACACCGCAATTTGCCTCGCTGACTTGGTCGAGTAGGACTAGGCCGTCCCAGGAATCTAATTGGGCGCGTATACTGGAGATGATGTCTTCCTGCAATACGACTGGAGTGGGGCGGCGGTTCTTGATGTCCAGGCGCTCCAATTCTATGACGACAGGTGAATTTCTTTGTGCGGCGTTAATATAGCAGGGTTTGCCGTAAGTAGGAGTGAAGCGATTCGGATGGCAAAAAAAGTGCGTTAAATCCAGTTTCATTGCCGCCATGGCGCGGCGCAATTCATACCCTTCGCCGTCATCGCCGCAAAACCCCACGGCATCTACACGGCCCACACCCAGCGCTTTGAGGTTGGCGGCCACTGTACCGGCAGCGCCGGCCTGGCGTCTGGTGCGTACCACCTGGTAGCAGGTCCTGCCTGTCTCCAGGGACTTTTCGTCGAGGGAGGCGTCACAGTCGAAGTAAGCATCTAGGAAGAAATCGCCGACGACGCCAATGCGCAATCCGGCGAAAGTTTCCAGCAGAGTCTCAAGGCGTTTTGGCGTCAGCATAACTGCCCTATCTGCTCATTAAATAAATAGGATGGTAAGTGGATAGGGCGGAGAGTAGATGCATTTTTTGACAAGAAAGTTCAAATTCCTCGTTATGGGTACACGGAGCAAATATTCGAAGTCTAGGGGGGAGATAGCGTTATGTCAAGCTGGGCAAGCAGCGGAGAGGGGACTTGATTTCAACTCGTATGTATTATATCTTCTTATTCGTTAAGTTATGGTAGTTTCAGGGTCTTATATCTTATTTTTAACATTGGGTCGAGGTGTGAATGACCATTTCCAAAGCGGTTTTACCGGTAGCGGGCATGGGCACCCGCTTGCTGCCGGCGACCAAGTCCCAGCCCAAGGAAATGCTGCCGGTTGGTTACAAGCCGGTCGTCCAGTACGTGGTCGAGGAGATGATCGCCCAGGGGCTGAAGAAATTTCTCTTCATCACTGGGCGCAAGAAGCGCTCGATAGAGGATCACTTCGACGACGATCCAGAATTAGAGGCCCGGCTATCAGATAAAAAACAGGATATCGACGAAGTAGATTACGAGGCGGCGGAAGTGGAATTCCTCTACGCGCGTCAGCGGCGACCCGATGGCAATGCGGACGCCGTGCGTTTGGCGGCCCAATTTGTTGGCCAGGAGTCTTTCGTGGTAGGTTTTGGCGATACGATCATTTCTTCGCCGCACAATCCAGGCGTAATCAGCCGCATGATAGCCTCTCACGAGCACCACGGTGCCGCCGCCACTATAGGTGTTTGGGAGGTGCCGCGTTCGGAGACTTATAAATACGGGGTGGTGCAACCACAGGGAGAGACGAGCGATGATTTTGTTATCGATGACATCGTAGAAAAACCCGATTCTGCCGCCGCTCCCAGTTGTCTGGCGGTGGCGGCGCGCTATGTATTTACTCCGGCCATATTTGATGCTATAGAGGCTATCGAACCAGGACTCGGCGGAGAATTGTGGCTCACCGATGCCATTCGCATCCTTTTGCAGCGGGGTGAAAAGGTGCGCTGTGTACGCCTGAAGTTAGACGAGCGCCGCTACGATATTGGTACGCCTCTGACTTATTACCAAGCTTTTATCGATTTTGCCCTGAATGATCCTCACAACGGCGAGGCGCTACGCCAGTACCTGCAAGAGAAGATTGGAAACATATGAGAGTCCGTCTTGACTACGGCCGCGAGGGTTTGGAAGTAGAGGTACCCGATAGCGCCCAAGTGTTGCACATGAGCCCGACCAGCGGTTTGGAGGAAGTAGATCGGCGCTTGCAGGAGGCGCTGCAGTATCCTATCGGGACTCCTTCCCTTAAAACGTTGGCGCAAAACCGCAAGAATGCCTGTATCGTCATTGCCGACATTACCCGTCCGGTGCCCAATTCGACCATCTTGCCGCCGATGTTGCGCATTCTCGAAGAAGGCATTGCGCGCCAGGATATTACTATCCTTGTTGGCACGGGATTGCACCGGCCCAACGAGGGCGAAGAATTAATCGCTCTAGTAGGCGAGGAAATCGCCCGCGACTATCGTATTGTAAACCACCAGGCACGCGCCAAAGAAACACTGACTTATCTAGGAGAGACGACGGGCGGCGCGCCGATCTGGATCGACTCGATCTATGTAGAGGCGGATCTAAAAATCGCTACTTCGCTTATCGAGCCGCACCTGATGGCCGGTTATTCGGGCGGGCGCAAGGCCATCTGCCCAGGGATAATGGGGGTAGATACTATGCGCGTGCTACACGGGCCGCAACTGATGGGCCACCCCAAATCGGCCGAAGGCATTATCGAGGGCAATCCCTTCCACCGTCAGGCCTTGGAAGTGGCGCAGAAAGCCGGTGTGGACTTTACCCTGAACGTGTCGATGAATGCGGCGCGTGAAGTAACCGGTATTTTCTGCGGCGATTTAGAAAAGGCCCATGCCGAAGGTGTGCGTTTTGTTGAAGAGCACGCCGCTGCCTTTATCGAAGAACCCGTAGATATTGTCGTTACCTCCAGCGCCGGCTATCCTCTCGATTTAACTCTGTACCAGGCCGTCAAGGGGTTGACCGCCGTCCTGCCAATTGTCAAGGAAGGCGGTACTATCCTAATCGCCGCCCGCTGTGCCGAGGGCATCGGTGGTCCTGAGTTCAGCGAATTGCTGCTGCAGACAGCGTCGGTGGCGGAGTTTCGCCAGCGTTTGGCGGATCCGGATTTCTTTGTTATCGATCAATGGCAATTGCAGGAATTGTGCAAAGTACTGGAAAAGGCCAATGTCGGGCTGTTCTCAGAAGGAATCGCCACCCAATATCACGGCGACGTTTTAGTGGAACTCTTGCCTTCTATCGAGCAAGGTTTGCAAAATGCCCTTGGGGATCACGGCGACAACGCGCGTATCGCCGTGATCCCCAAGGGACCCTATGTGCTTACTAAAGTGAGAGAGGAAAGGCAATGAGATATTTGCTGATATTGGGAGTTTTGGTGCTCTTTTGTATTATTTCTTGTGCGGGGGTGCAGGATCAAACTTTGCCGGTTATGGGTTTGAGTAACCTAGAAGAGAAGGCGCCCGTAGAAGAACAGACCAGGGAGAAACGGCCTGTCCCGCAGCTTCCGAGAAAGAGTCAGGCCGAGATCGACAGCAGCGATGCATTGGCTCAATCTCTCTTATTGTTTCCCTTCAAAGATTTGTCCAAGTATTCGGGGCCTTGGGATATCCATTTTGGATTGCCGCGCGCCCTGGCCGATACATTGGCGGGACACGAATTTTTGCGCGTCATTTCAGTGGATTCGACCTTGGCTTATCTAAAAGACAAGGAATTGCAGGGGAAGATCGACCGAGATAAGGCATTGGAGATAGGGCGTGCCCTCGGGGCCGATTACGTCGTCTTGGGCGATATCGAGGAATTGAGTATGAAGCGGTTTCGCGCTACAGTACCCATCGGTGGTTATCGCAGCTACCAGGGTATTTCCACCTTGGCGCTCAGACCGATTAAAGTGATTGACGGACAACCCGAAGAGGCCGTTTCGGCAGGAGCTATAAAAGACAGCAAGAAATATGGTATTACTAATCCGGTCGCCTATGTGCCCTATGAGAAGGAGTACTACCTGCTAGGTCAAATCGAATGGGGGTCGGAGGAATTCCACGGCACATTAGTGGGGCAAGCGGTGGGCGAGTCGTTACAGAAGCTGGCGACGGAATTGAGTAAGGCCATCAATCCGCCGCCTGAATTCGCGACCTCGACGCCCAAAATAATAGATATCGTCAGCGTCGAAGAAGCTTATATTAATGTTGGCTCGGCAGACGGGGTGGAGAACGGCGATAAATTTGGCGTGTGGGACAAGGGGCGCGAGCTCAGGGATCCGCAGACGGACCTTTATTTGGGACATTCTTTGCCCCGCAGGGTCGGGGTAGTGCAAGTAAGCCAAATCCTCACTGAGCATCTGTCTATAGTGAGGATTTTGGAGGGGGCAGATGCCATGGAACGCGAGTTTGAAGTGCGGGGAGAATAAGAGAGAAGTATAGGAGAGTAGAAAAGAATGAGACGGTTTCTCACTATAGGGTGTGCGGTCCTGGCAGGAATTCTGCTACTCGACAGCGAGGCGTATGGCGCTGAAGACGGGCCACAGCATACTTTGTTTTATCTTTTTTCTATCGACGATGAACGGCATCTGGGCCGGGCGTTGCAATTGGAGGAGGCCATATGGCGATTCTCAGAGCGCGTGCAGGTTGTGGGGGTCGTCCGCTTGGCAGCGGATGGGGATGCCCGGTCGTTAGTTGCCTTGCGCCAGCAGCATGGATTTACCTACGAACTTATCGATGCGGCCGACTCCTCAGTTTTACAGCGCTTGCCCATTGTATTGCACCAACGACTGAAAAAAACCGCAAGTGATTATACAGTACTAGTCGACGTAGCGGGTGCAGTAGCGGTTGCAGATACGGGTGAGCAATTGACATCAGTACTTGCCGGGCTTACGTTGCAACGCGTTGCTACAGAGATTGATGAGAGTACCTGGGGTAAAATTAAAGTCTTATTCAAATAATTCGCGCTTTATGGGTCAGTAGAGGGTTATCCAGGGGCTTGGGTGAATAAGCCCCTATTTTTTTACATTATGGCAGAGACCAATTCAACCGACTTTACTTTAAAACGTTACCATGGAATTACTTGCGTAAGTCGCTTTCTGGCTGCCGGAGTCATGTCCTATCATCGCCTCTGTATAGAAGGCAGCGAACACCTGCCCAAAGAAGGCCCGGCGTTGTTATTGCCTAAACACCGGGCCTATCGCGATATTCTTCTCGAAGGCGTCGTTTTGTACCAGGTGACCCGCCGCTACGCTAATTATGTCATGAAAGTGAGTCTCTACGGTGTGCTCGAATTTATGGGTGGGGTGAAAATTGTGCGGCCCAAAGATGTGCGTCGGCTCAAGGACCGAGAGGCGAGAAAAGCCCAAATTCAATGGGCGCGGGAGAAAAACCAGATCACTATGGAATATCTGGCCTGGCTTTACAGCAGGGATGAAATCATCATTTCCCATCCGGAGGGGATGCGTTTTCAGGATGCCAAGGGCCCCATGCAGAAAGAAGTAATTGACCACCTAGTGCAAGTGGAAGAACAGTTGGGACGGCAGATACCGATTATTCCCATTGGTTTGGAATACGAAAGTTACAGTAAACCGCGTTCGCCTGTTTTCTTTCGGATAGACGCGCCGCTTTACGCTGCGCAATTTGCCGATGTCAACGGACTGATGAAAACCATTGATGAGCGCATCGGCGCCCTTAGCGGTTTTGGCGCAGCTAAGCAGGCTAAGGTATGAGATCATACTCGTTTTTTAGGAGGAGAATATGAGCAGGTTCGCGGCCGCTTTGGCGCTGTGTGTGGGACTTGGCATAGGGTGTGGTAAACTCGAAGTCGAAGTCAAGATAGAGGGAGGGGACGGCAATACAGTGCGCCTGGATGCCGATAAGCTGGGATTTAAAGAAAATCGCTTGAGAGACGCTGGCAGTTTTACTTTCAAAGACTTGCGCAGTGGCACCTACTCGGTCAAGGTTGTGACCACAGCTTACTTTGAGCACCAAGAGGTGCAGGTAGAACCTCCACCGCTTTTCGGTGTGCAAAAATCCTCCCTGCTCTTCACCATCCCGGCCAGCGCCAATACTCCCTTCAAACGGGAGGGTACCATAATTTACGCCTCCACCAAGACCAATGTACGCAACTGGGAGCTGTTCGCCATAAAGGCGGATGGTAGTGAGCGCCGGCAGTTGACCGATACGCGCGACTTTGAGCAACATCCCGTCTGGTCTCCTGACGGGCGTCGCATTCTCTTCACGCGCGGCGATGTGACCACTAATATCGACGTTTGGGTCATGGATGAGGACGGTGGCAATGCGCAGCGCCTAACCGAACACCCCGAGCGCGACGAACGCGCTGTTTGGTCACCCGATGGCCAAACCATTGCTTTCGTCAGCCAGCGCGAAGGGGTGGATATCTGGCTCATGGGTACCGACGGTGGTAACAAGCGCAAGTTAATCCAGGGGCGCCAGCCCTCCTGGGCGCCCGACGGTCGGCGCATTGTCTTCACTTCCAGTGAATTCGACGGCAACGACGAACTTTACATCATCGACCGCGACGGTGGTAATATGCGCCGTCTGACCGACAACAATCAGTACGATTGGTTTCCTTCTTGGTCGCCTGATGGCGGCCGCCTACTATTCTGCTCTTCGCGTTTTGGTGGTCAGGAGTTATTTATCGCCAAAGGCGATGGCACGGGCCAGACGCGCATCACCTTTTTTGAAAAGAGTTACGAGACAGAAGCCACTTGGTCGCCCGACGGCAGGGGCTTGGCGTATGTGGGCGGTACGCAGCGAGATGACAGAGACCGCTTGCTGGGTACTGAAGACATTTTTTTGGTAAGCGCGGTAGGTTTCGACTTGGACGAAATCGAGTCGCCTCTAATCCAGCCCATCAATCTTACCAACGACGACGACCGCAACAATAAATCCCCCAGCTGGCGGTCCTTCTGATCTTACTTGGCGGGATTGGGGCATGGTTTACAATGTGCCGACCTATATACTTGAACGAGCAGATTGTCCTTGCCCTTTTGGCTTTTGTTCTCTGGCGCTGCGGGAGCGGCAATTCCGAGTTGGAGCAGGTGTATTTGCCAGCGGGTATGCCTCTGGTAGTTGATATAACGGGAGACGATTATTACTGGCGCATTCGTTATCCCGGCCGCGATGGACAATTGTACAGCGCAGACGACATTACAAAGATTGAGTTACTCTATTTGCCGGAACATACGGAAATTCGCGTTCAATTGCACAGCGAAGATTACATCTATACTTTTGTCGTGCCCGAACTAGCGTTGAACCAGGTTGCCATTCCCGAGCTGGAGTTCTCCCTGGAGTTTGAGACGGCGGCGGCGGATACCTTCTCTCTGCGCGGAAAACAGCTTTGCGGTTTTGTCCACGAGTCGTTGCAGGGGCAGATATTTGTTGAATCGCGAAAGGCATTTGCAAATCGGCTCGAACGCCAGCAGATCAGCGCAACACCGTCTGTAGCACAGTAAAATGTTGGGACTGTCGATGAAAGACATATGGCATAGGTTTCATTGTGTGGCAATGGTTTTGTTGGTGATTTTGGCTGTGCTAACAGCGTCTTGTGGCCGGGCGCAGGATGAGTCTGCTGCTCGCGTTGGTGCAGTACCAGAGATAGATGAAATGCCGGTGCTGCTAACCCTGCCCTCCTTTGTTTTGACGGACCAGAGCGGCGCTCGTTTTGGTACGGATGAACTGCGTGGCAAGGTGTGGGTCGCCAATTTTATCTTTACTCGCTGCCAGGCGACGTGTCCGCTGCAGACGGCCCAAATGGCGCGATGGCAGGGGCAATTGCAGAAACACCCGCGCTGGAGCGAGGTACATCTGGTCAGCATCAGTGTGGACCCGGAGCACGATCGGCCGGCCGTTTTGCGGGATTATGCGGAGGATAAAGGAGCTGATGCACGGCACTGGCGTTTTCTGACAGGGGAGCGCGACTATATTTGGCGGCTTAGCAAGGATGGGTTTAAACTGCCTGTAGGCGACAATCCTGGCAACGGAAATATGCCGCTTTTTCACGCCTCCCATCTAGTTGTGGTCGACGGACAAAGTCGAGTTCGCGGATATTTCGATGGCTTGACAGACGAAGGGCTAGAACGGTCGGCGCGGGGAGTAGATAAGATATTGGAGGAACTGACTCTGCTCGTGCAGGATGAGAAAACCTCCAAATGATTTATGTCTGGTTGGAACTGATTTGTTGTTTTAGCTGTTGTACAGCTAAAACCTGATTCCAAGTGGTGTTTCTGTAGATTGCAGTATTAGGGTGTTGAGCAGCGGGTTGGGGGCTTATATAAATGAAAGCTTGACAAGCCTTTACTGAAATTCATACAGTAAAGCTCTATTTGAGACTTCAAAAAAATGAAAAGCGCGAGTTTTAAGACGGCTTCTCTTTACCCATGACAGAGCCAGAATTGGAGAACAGGGAGAATACAATGTTACAGAGAACAAAGAAATGGACCGCTATATTGGCCGTCCTCGCTATCATAGGATTGGCGAGCGGCTGTGCCAGCACTGCCGGCTCGGCCCCCCCGGCTATACCGGAGGGTATGGGGCATCTCATCCTAGAAGCTGGCATGATCAATGAGGTAAATTATTACATAGTCAACCAGGAAACGGAAGAAACCGTTTACGAAGATTTATTGCGTCCGCCCGCCACATCGCCCAGTGCTTATGAGCGGGGCTACCAAGTGAACAAACTGCATCGCTATATAGAACCGGGGATCTATACTGTCTTTGTTATCACCGATTTTAAAGAACCCCTGGAGTATCCCGACATCGAAGTAAAACTGGGCGCGGAAACTCATGTGCCTATTCAGATTGGCAAATTCATGCTCAACTTCAGAGTGGACGGCACTGCGCGGCAAATGCGTTTCTTGCTGTGGGATTACAATTTGCGCCATGTGATCGGCGAGGGTATGACCTCGACCCAGGTGCGCCACTATATTACCCGGCCCGGTATTTACAAGGTGCACATCGAGCAACTCGCGTCCGGCATAGACCAGAGAGTCGATGTTGAAGTCTCCATGGGCAGGGTGACTCCAGTAAATATCAGTATTGACACTGGTGCCGGCGCTGGTGCCGGTTCTGGTGAGGGCGATGGAGGCGGGGATCAAGGACCTTAAGATATTTAGCACTTTTCTGCCGCGTCCTGCGGCATTTTGACGGAGGTGAGCCATGATAGTCGCAAAGAGCCGAATACAAAGGTGGATTCTAGCAGTAGTTGGAGCCACATTGTTTTTCTTGGGGGCGGTCCAGGCAGCACCCGCGACGTTCGAGGCAATTTTGGTCGATCGATCCGGCAATCGCTACGATGTGAGACGTCTGACCTACAAGGATCGCACAGACCTAGAATACTACGTCGCCGACCAACGACACATCCGGTCGTTCAAGCAGCTCGATCGCCTGCTCTTCCAGGGCAGCGCCAATGACGAAGAGCAGGTCATCACTGTAGAGTTGCGCCAAGGAGGCAAGGAAATAGGGTCGATTTTAACTGGAGGCTCCACGGTGCCGAGGGCGGCGCAGACGATGGGTCGAGGGTATACGTCGGTCGATTTTGCTGGCGTATCCAAATTGGGCCCGTTTTCCATGCGGCTTAGCGATGTGCGTGAGGTTATTTTTCGCCATCCCCAAGACGAGGTGTTTAAAGCTGATCCCGTGTTCAAGGCTGACCTCATCACTCTCAAGGGGGAGCGTTTCACCATTTCGGAGTTGCACTATATGGGCAAGGCGCGTTTTGAGTTTAACGAGAACGGCAATCGTTTCCGCCCTATAGCTATGCACAAGATCGAAAAAATCGACTTTGCCGAGGTCGGCAGCGGCGAGGAAAAGCGCCCTGTCACGCTTACGTTGTGGTCTGGAAGGGTTCTGCAGGGGACTTTGAATATCAGCCTGGTCCGCCTGCCCGGCGAGACCGACAGGGTGTATAATAATCGCCGTAATGCGGCCTTTACAGGGCGGACAGAAAGAGGCCCCTTTCACATAGGGGCACAAGATTTAAGACAAATTCGATTTCGCAAAGTCGAAGAAGAAGTTACTGAAGAAGAAGTTACTGAAGAAGAAGTTACTGAAGAAGAAGTTGGCGAAGAAGAACAAGAGACAGCTGTCGAGGCGGCTGCCGACGAGTAACCTTTAGCTATTAGGGGGGGATGAGCATGAAGCGAGTAAGCGTATTTTGCCTGGCGCTGGCAACGTTGTTGACGGCCTGCGCCTATCGTCCATGGGCGGGCGAATTGCGGCCTTTGGAAGAGGGCAAGCAGGGCGAGGGGATGGTCGTGGCAGATGACGGTACGATAACTTTTAAACAGGGCCGTTTAGAGATTCGTTTGCGGCCGATGACAGACAAGGAATTGAATCGCCAGTTCAGTGCCTATTCAGATAAGGGGCCGCGCTCTGAGAATCCCTACACTTTTGCTAATACTACTTTCCGCACCAAAGAGACGCCCCAGCGCTTCACTGTCTTTAGGTTGACAGTGAAGAATTACGAATATCCCAAAGTGCGTCTGGGCGGGATCGCTCAAATGGAAAGTAGCAACGATCGCAAATACTATGGATTGAACCTGGATCAGCTAGATGTATACTATCGGACCTATGCCATTGGTTATCGCGGCCAGGAATACAACGAGTACAAAGAGCGTCGGGCCCTGTTAAAACGCACTATGTTTCCATATAAGGACGATATCTTTAGCGGCCAGGAAGCAGAGGGATATATTCTTTTCGAACCACTGGCCAACGATGTCTCAGAAGTAGAAGTGACCATCCCAGATGTCATCACGCGCTTCGACTTCAGAGGAGATCCCGTGGAAAATGTAACGATTACTTACCGCTTCCACCGTGATCTCGGGCGTTATTACCCTTCTGAAGGCCGTATTGAACCCATGGCCAACCAAAATTAGTTAGCAAATTTCCTATCGAATTCTACAGTCACCAAACCTGTGTCGGCTTCTACGAGGTTGGCACAGGTTATTTTATTTGTCAATATAGGCAAGAAGGATATGTCACAAAATAAATAAAAACAGTAAGATAGCGTTTTTATAAAAAATTCGAGAAAAGTTATATTTAAGTTAATGGAAAGTGGTCAAATTTGTTATTGACATGCTCTGACTTTTAAAGTAATATCATGTAATTAAATACTATAACCAGCTTGACATGCCTAAAGGCATTACTTATCATACAACGAAAAATAGGATTGTGGTGAGGGGAAGTAGGCGCGTATATATTGGGGTAATAGCTATATTTTTTATCCTGGAAGGGGTGGCGTGGGGTCATCTGCCAGAAGGACAGATTTACCAAGCCTTTCATTTTCCAGACCGTTTCACCCCAATAATCGATGGAAATCTGAGTGATTGGGGAGGAAGTGTTCAGGCCTACACAATATCGACAGAGGCGTTTGTCGATCTAGTTAGAGGCGCTGATACCCAACACGATGCGACAGATTTTTCAGTGCGTTTGATGGTCGGGTGGAATAAGACAGGTAATAAACTCTATATTGCTGCTCAGGTAATGGATGATATTCATCAGATTGATCGACCCGCAGGGACGGCAGCTACGCAGATTTTCCTGGACGACGATATGGAGATTTTTATCGATGCCGACCACTCGGGCGGTCAATATGCGAATTTCACTGATTTGAGTCCTGAAGATCAACTGAGACTAAATGGTACAGAGGCGAATCACTTTATCATTGCAGCACCTCCACCAGATGAGGATTTTTTTGTTAGCTTTTCAGCTGCGGCGTGGTATGCGCTGCCAGATGGTCCCCATTCTCGCGTGGCATATGCAGTTCAGTCCACGCTTGGCGGTTCTATTATAATGAGTTATGAATTGATGTTAACCCCTTATGATAGGGTGGATATCGGAGGGGATTTTCTCAGTAAAGAGCATACTCTGGTAGAGGATGAAGTGTTGGGTTTTAATGCAGAATTTAGCGACTTTGACGGCTTGTCTCAATTGTTTGATGCTAAGTTCTCGCTTTCTGGTGGACAGAATGCCTTCCAATTTTCTGAGCGCTTTGCCGACCTGCGTCTCATGGCACCAGAGGATCTATTTCAACCTACATCTGTGCAGAACAAGAGTTGGGGGCGGATCAAAGCTTCCTTTGCACCTTAAAAAGCCTTATCTTAAACTAAATAGTTGAAGATTTATAGTGGGAGGGAAAATGAAAATGCAGCGGATGTTGTTTCTGCTTTTAACAGTTATCTGGCTAGGTGGTTGTGGTTATTACTACTATACCGGCCCCCTTAGTCCCGAGGACAAACAAGCGGATTCCATGAGCGTAGCGGACGATGGTACTATTAGTTTCGTCCAGGATCGTCTGGAAATAAATCTCAAGCCGATGACGGACGAGGAATTAAACCGCTTATTCCCCAACCATTCCCAAGCCGGACCTCGTTCGACCAATCCTTATACTTTTGGCGATACGGAATTCTGGGCCGAAGAAGGTGAAAAGCAGCGATTCACGGTTTTTCGTCTTAGCGTTAAGAACTACAGTTATCCAAAAGTAAAAATCGATCCGGCCCGCGTCGTGCTCAAATCAGACAATAAACGCGAATACTGGAGTCTCAGCTTTGAACAATTAGATTCGTATTATCGGGCCTACGCTATAGGGTATAGAGGCAACGAATACGAGCGCTATCAGGAACGTCGGGATCTTTTGCGTCGTACTATGCTGAAGAATGACGAGGTCTTCAGTGGCCAAGAATCGGACGGTTTCATCGTTTTCCCTGCTTTACATCACGATGTTAACAAGATTCACGTGGTTGTCAACGATGTGGTGTTGCGTTTTGATTTTCGCAATGAGCCCATAGAAACCACAAATATCCAATATTCCTTCCAGCGGGAGATTGGCCGCAAATATAAGGACGGGAAACTAGAGCTTTCAAAGGCGAACTGAATTTAAAGTTTATCACACTAAAGTGGTCTCAACTCCAAGAAGGAGAATATGACTAATGAAGAAAGTTAATTATTTCCAGCTTATTCTAAGTGCAGTGATCTTGTTGGCCGTCGCGGCCGAAGCGGTGGTAAATATCCAAAATACGGGTTCTGGCGCGCGGGCAGCGGCCATGGGCAATAGCTTCGTGGCCGTGGCCGACGATAACGATGCCGTGTTTTTCAACCCGGCCGGACTCAACCAGGTCAAGAAACGCGGGATCGCCTATACCAATGTATCGCTGTTTTTCAGCGGCATCGACGGGGACAACCTGGGCCAGCACGTGCTCAGCTTTGTGCAGCCGATGGGTGAGAAGATGTCGTTGGGTTTGGCCTACGAGCGCATTGGCTCGGATCTGATGAGCGAGAATGGGGCCTTTTTGTCGTTGTCCTATCGTTTGTCGCAGAAGTTGAGCCTGGGGTTGAGCGGCAAGTATCTGTTTTGGAGCGTCGGCGA
>Ga0114993_10002529_pt1 | contig 19874 bp, 20 predicted proteins | sample ArcticOcean_MG_C_FD_87042 | JGI IMG/M metagenome (GOLD analysis project Ga0114993, IMG submission 87042) | Marine microbial communities from western Arctic Ocean - ArcticOcean_MG_CB2_150 | ecosystem: Environmental > Aquatic > Marine > Oceanic | place: Arctic Ocean: Canada Basin | collected...
TAACTAAAGCTCTGGAAAAAAACCCAGAGCATCTTTCTACCTATAACTTAACCATCGAGCAGGGAACAGCTTTTTCAAAGCTCCAGTCTAACGGAAAACTAATCATGCCCGACGATGGCCATCAACTAGAGCTATACAAAAAAACAATCGAACGCCTCACAAAAAAAGGATTCCACCACTACGAAATATCAAATTTTGCTCGTCAGGGAAAAGAGTGCAAACATAACATCACTTACTGGGAAAACACAAACACCCTGGGACTAGGTGCAGGAGCATCCTCATATATGAATGGCACTCGATTTAAAAATATTAATCTACCAGCTCATTACATCCGACAAGTAAAAGAGAAAAAAATCGCCGTTGAACATAGTGAAACTCTCGAACCTCGTCAAGCTATGGGTGAAACTATCATGTTAGGACTGCGATTACTCCAAGGTATCAGCATTCATCAATTTGAAAAGCGATTTCAAATTTCCTTTATAAACTTATTTAGAAATATTATTTCAGCACTGAAAGAAAAAGAGCTAGTCATTATCGAAAAAGACTATCTACGCCTCTCCCAAAAAGGACTATTTTGGGCAGACTCGGTGACTTTAGAATTTATTTAAAAACCACAAATCATTAAAGACACAATGAAAACCTTTCGAACCTTCGAAAATCAAATCGCCACCCAATCAAATATATTAAAAAATACTATCGCATTCATTCTAACTCTTGCTGTGCTTTTTAGTACCGCGAGCTTCTCACTAGCCAACCAAGTGGGAACAAGCCAACTAATGCGCCATGCCGCTGGACTTAGCCAAAGCGGCAAAAACAAAGAAGCATTAAAAATATTCATAGAAATAACACGCAAGGAACCCAATAATTTTTACGCGTACAACAACTTGGGTATGGTGCATAGCGAGATGCAAGAAGATGATAAAGCACTCAAAGCCTATGAAAAAAGCTTATCCATTAATCCTGCTTTCCCGATGACACTCAATAATATCGGCTATTTACACATGACAATGGGCCATTATGACAAAGCTGAAATGTTTTTAAAAAAAGCTTCATCGTTGTTCGGTTCATTTCATCTGGCATTAACGAACTTGGGAGAGCTTTACCTTAAACAAAAACGCTATAGCGAAGCCATGATGTATCTAAAGAAATCCTTGAAAGACATGCCTACTTTCGCTCCTACTCATAAGCTTCTGGGAGAACTCCATCAGGCTGAGGGGCGGAAGGACGAAGCAAAGAAAGAATTTAAACTTTTCAGAAAACTAAACCAGAAGGCCAAATAATTCCAATATAAAAATTAATAATTAATGAGCGAAACCCTAAATTCCCTCTCCAAGCTGATTAAAATCACAGACACTCTTATGGGAGAAGATGGTTGCCCATGGGATAAGGTGCAAACCCGAGAATCGCTTAAACCATATCTGGTTGAAGAAACATATGAAGTATTAGACGCACTCGACGCAAACGATCCAGAAAAAATCAAAGACGAACTAGGGGATTTGCTATATCAGATATTATTTCATTCTAAAATTTCTAGCCTGAAAGGTGAATTTAACTTTCAAGATGTCATAGATAATTTAAGCGAAAAAATGGTTCGGCGCCACCCGCATGTCTTCAAGGAAGGAGAACTAAACACTCCTGATCAGGTAGTCAAGCAGTGGGAAGAAATAAAAAGGAATGAAAAAAACCAAGCAAACCAAAAATCTATTTTGGACAACATTCCAAAAAACCTTCCCAGTCTGCTCAGGGCACAAAAACTTCAAAAGAAAGCCGCGAAAGAAGGGTTTGATTGGGACCAAATAAGCGATGTATTCGACAAGCTTGATGAAGAAATCGGAGAGTTCAAAGAGGCTGTGCTCAAAAAAAAGAGCGCCGACATCCAAAACGAAATTGGAGATATGATTTTTGTTATCACCAACATCGCAAAGTGTTACAAGATTGATGCAGAGGAAGCACTTCGGTCGACAAATAACAAATTCATAAAACGATTTCAGTACATAGAGCAGAAAATTAAAGCAAAAGGGAAAACCCTTAAAGATTCCCCCCTAGAAGAGATGGAACGCTACTGGCAAGAAGCAAAAAATAAATAGGCTTCTGGTCTTTTTAAGCCAACTCGCATCAATGCCTGTAAGTTCTTCCACGCCATTCAGTACGCTCAAGTAATAAAGTCTGCACCATCGAATTAAACATGATCACGACCATCACAATAGCGCCAAGAGGAAAAAGGAAAACGTTTTTCCTTTCTAGGCCTAGTTCATGACACAAGCCTAGGCCCGCAGCTAAAGATAGCGCGAGCCCTAACAGCGAAATGCCTAGCCACAAGTTCCCTGTCCCCATCCATAAATTACACATAACAACAATATAAGGAGTCAATAGAAAACAAAGAACCATAACCATGTAATAAAATGCCCTAAGGATAGATTTTTTCATCGCCAAGAAAATATTTTTTCTCCAACCAACCCAGATTTCTTTCATGGAGTGATACATGCGAATTGCGAATAAGTGCTTCCCATCTGCAGCTAAAATAGAAAGACCATTGAGTTTTGTTTTCTTGGCAATCATTATATCTTCAAGAACTTCATTGGCGACGCTAAGATGCCCACCGATTTTCTGATAAGACACTTTCTTAAACAAAAGAAACGCACCAAATCCCATAGCGCTTTGATGGTTCGAGCTATTGACTTTCCTGAAGCTTGTAAGGGCAGCAATAAACCCAAATATCACAGGCTGAACGACTCGCTCCCAAAATGAACCAAATATTGCTGCGGGCATAAGTGTCAATAAATCAAGATCTTTACATATCATTGTGTGCATAGCAGTTTTCAATGCGTGTGACCGGTACATAAGATCCGCATCAGTAAATAATAAATATTGCCCGCGCGACTTTTGGTAAGCTTGATGCAATGCGTAGGGTTTGCCCATCCATCCTGGCGCCAACTGCGCGCCAGAAATAAATATCAAGTTGGGGTATTCCTCTGTCATTGAACGAACGATTTTTGCTGTATTGTCGCTAGAGTTGTCATCCACAACGATAACTTCAAAATTCGGGTAATCTTGGTTCAATACCGATTTCACACAGTTTTTTATGTCCCTCTCTTCGTTCCGAGCCGGAATACAAACCGAAATATACGGATAGGCGGCCAATTCCTCCTTAAGCGGAAAAAGTCGAACAAGATAGATCATATTAATAGAAAGATAGGTCACTATAAAAATGATTAGAAATAACTGAAAAATTGTCACGAGAATCATGTGTTTAAATTTGAAGAAACGTAATGATATAAGAAAAAATATTATTCGATAAATATGTTAATATAACCCTAAGAACCTAAAATACTAGTTATGCTTATTCACACCTCAATCCCCTCAAAAACAAATAAAGCTTTTCTTTTTTTTCTATTTTTACTTTTCACCCTTGCTGCGTTTCTGTTTCATAAAGAAATAGCGGAAGCACTTTGCGTAAAGGATAAAAAAGCTCATCTTCGTTCAGGACCGGGAAAACATAACGAAAAGTTGTGGACCGTACTAAAATACTTTCCTCTCAAGCAACTTGGTAGAGAAGGTCGCTGGCTTAGAGTAAAGGACTTGGACGGTGATTTTTACTGGATATACCAAGCGATTACTACCAAGGCCTACATGTGCGCAGTTATTAAAAATAACAAAACAAATTTACGCCAGGGTCCAGGGCGCAATTTCCCTCAAGTCGAATGGAGCCCTCAAAAAAAATATTTTTCAATGAAGGTATTAAAGATAAAAGGCTCCTGGGTTCATACCGAAGACAGCACAGGCGATCGGGCCTGGGTTCATCGCTCTCTTGTCTGGGTTCAATAGCTATCCTACTTTTTGCGGATTTGAGACCCCTAATTTAGGAAGGGTGATCTTAAACTTTGTTCCTTCGTCCAGTTTACTCTCTATGTCGATCGCTCCTTTATGCGCATCCACGATAAATTTGCAAATACTAAGTCCAAGACCCGTCCCCCCTTCTTGACGCGAGCGTGCTTTATCGACTCGATAAAATCGATTAAAGATGAGAGATAAATCTTCTTTAGAAATACCAATGCCGTTATCCTGAACGATTATTAACGCAGCATCCCCTTTGCTTTGCACGGATATTTTTACTTGTCCATCGAGTTGAGTATACTTAATTCCGTTTACCACCACATTCCATATCATTTGCCGTAAACGCACAGGATCCCCATAAACGTGCAAGCTCTCGAGATAAGCGATGACAATTTTTATATTTTTTTCCGAGGCAATGATCTCGGCATGCTTGCAAACCTCTTCAATAAGCAATTTAAGGTCGACCGACTCACAATCCAATGCGATCTGGTTTTCATCAGACTTTGAAAGTAAAAACAAGTCTTCAAGAACTTTCGACATATACTGAACTTCCTCTAGATTACTGGAAATAACCTCCTGATATTCCTTTGGCTTTCTTTCCTTTCCCAAAGTAAGTTCGCTTTGTCCCTTTAGCACAGTTAGAGGCGTTCGAAGTTCATGCGAGGCATCACTGCTAAACTGACGCATTTGGGTAAAAGAGCTCTCCAGGCGGTCCATCATCGAATTAAAGGTGAGCGCTAATTGCCCGATCTCATCCTTAACTTCTGGCACAGGAATACGCTGACTAAGGTTAGCACCCGCACCAATATCTTTTGCCGTCTGGGTAATGTTTGCCACTGGCTTAAGTGCACGCCGGGCTATAAACCTGCCCACCAAGGCTGTCAACAGGAGAACAGCTGGAACCGCCGTCCACAGAATAATCTGTAGATTATTTAAAGTATCCACCACCACCTTTAGCGAGGTACCCACCTGAACTAAATTATTAAGTTTAGTGCCCTGTAAAACTGGCATAGTGATAACTCGGATAGGGTGATCATCGGAGATTAAAAAAGTTTCGTAGGAAGTTCCTCCCTTTAATGCAGCTGAGTATGTGCGCTGGGTAAGAGGAAACTGCGAGCCGTCAAAGTTTTTAGAAAGAGAACCGATATTTCCAGACCCATCATAAATCTTGTAGGACTTGTTTGTACCAAACCCCATAAATTGATCAAAAAACAGATCAAGACCTGGGAGCGGGGTTCGACTATTATTGATCTGAGTTGAACGAGCTACAATGCGAGCTGAAACGGTGAGCGAGCTGTCTACACTTTCGTATAAACGCTTAGAAAGAAAGAAAAATAACAAGATGCTAAATAGGACCAGAATGATTCCTAAAAGAAGAGTATACCATGCTGTTAATTTGGATCGAATAGATGTGAATGGCATATCATTCTTTCATGATATATCCAACACCCCGCAAAGTATGCAATAATTTAGCCTGTCGATCTTTATCGATTTTTTTGCGTAAGTGATTGATATAAACATCTATAACATTTGTGAATGTGTCGAAATTATAGTCCCACACATGCTCTGCAATCATAGTTCGAGTCAACACTTTTTCTTGGTTACGCATAAAATATTCAAGGAGACTATATTCTTTTCCAGTAAGTTCTATTTCATCCCCTCCCCGGTTAACTTTATGGCTAACCAAGTCAAGGGTGAGGTCTGAAATCTGGAGTGTGGTTTTAACTTCGGCCTTACCACGACGCAATAGTACCCTCACTCGCGCCAATAACTCAGAAAATGCAAATGGCTTAGTTAAATAATCGTCCGCGCCCTTGTTAAGCCCAGCCACTCTATCATCAACAGCATCCTTCGCCGTCAAAAGGAGGATGGGAACATCTCTACCTTGGTCGCGTAATTGTGAAAGAACTTCCAACCCATCCATTTTTGGAAGCATAATATCTAAAATAATTAGATCGTATTGGCCTCCTGAACCCAGATGCAGGCCGTCTTCTCCATCATAAGCCACATCGACGGCATAGGTTTCTTCTTCCAATCCTTTCTTTATGAACCCAGCTACTTTTTTTTCATCTTCAACAACCAAGATTCGCATTTATGCATCCCATTTTTTTTGTTTTTTGTGTAGCTCTACTTCTCCTTTAAGCATGTCCAAGTGCTTCTCACAATCTTTGAGGATAGCTGAATACATCGCCCTACAACTATCATCATTAGCATCAATCATTGCCTGCCGACATATGCCAGCGGCCTCTGAAGACGCTTCGATTGCTTTTATCAAATTTTCATTGAATTTTTTTGACATTCCCAATAATCTCTCTGAATTATAATCTTTCTTATTCTAACATTAAATTATCACCAAAAATTATCATCAACAAGGGCTACTTGCGACGTATTTTATCTTTCGGGTGGTTTTGTTTTGTCACCAACTACCTCAGGAAAGAACCGATAAATCATTATTATTCCCAAAGCGAGCCCCATGTATGGAAGATTGGCGACCATTTCTGCTATAAAGCGACCCAAGACTCCATAGTCACGAATCATGTTAGAAATTACCCGATTCCCAGACTGTTCAAGAAGATAAAAAATAAATTCTATGACAGTACCACAGACAAACCCAATAAATGCTCCAAAACCATAGTAAATCCATTTCAAATTTTTCATGACCTATGCTTTTTGAATTAGTAGTGGAGATTCATATGGAATCTTAATCAAAGAATGAATTATCATAGTTTTGATTGAAGGTAAACTTACAAATTCTAATATTATTTATTATAACTATCGAACCAACTCATATCAATTATCTAAGGAGACGGCATGAGGCTAAAGGGAAAATCCATTATCATAACGGGAGGAGGGTCTGGCATAGGACTAGCCTGCACTCAGTTGTTCTCTGATGAAGGTGCTCAAGTCGCAATTTTTGGAAGGAGGGAAGACAGATTAAATGCAACCGTCAAAAAAATTGGAAGTCAGCTTCTAACCGTTACGGGAGACCTGACGATTAATAGTGACCTTGATAACCTAGTATCCAAAACGCTCGATGCTTTTGGGAAAATTGATATCGTTGTAAATAATGGTGGTATATTCGCTGGCTCTCCAATCCACGAAACCAATGATAAAGAGTGGGATAGAATCATGAACACTAACATTAAATCGGCATTTCAATTAACTAAGAGAGTACTTCCTCATATGATGGAACGCAGAACAGGAGTATTTATTCATATATCGTCTATTGCTGGACTCATAGCGATACCTGGGGTGGCTGCATATAATGTCTCCAAAGGAGCCCTGCTTCAGTTCAACCGATCCATTGCAATGGAGTATGGCCCCTTAGGAATTCGTTCCAATGCAATTTGTCCGGGATTGGTAAAAACAGAAATGACTGAAGACCTGATGAAAGATGAAGAATTAATGCAAGAATGGAGCAAAGATTATCCCATCGGACGGTTCGGTGTACCTGAAGACATTGCCAGCGCGTGCCTATACTTGGCCTCAGATGAATCATCTTTTGTTACTGGCGTCGCCCTTCCAGTAGACGGGGGCTTCACAGCTCATTAACGGTGAGGCTTGACGCACATTGAATCTGACATTACAATTGGAACACTTCCGAAAATCCCTTATTTCAAACCTTACGGGTTAAAGGACACTTTTATCTTAGTCGCTTCCAGTAGGCCCTAGAATGAACTATGAAATGGTTATTGGGCTTGAAGTTCATGCCCAATTAAAGACCCAATCAAAAATATTTTGCTCCTGCTCAACCGAGTTTGGCAAACCCGCAAACGAAAATACTTGCCCTGTATGCTTAGGCATGCCAGGCGTACTTCCGGTTTTAAATAAAAAAGCTCTCCAGCTGGCAATGAAAACATGTCTTTCTACTAATTGCCGCATCGCCCCAATAAATCGATTCGCACGTAAAAATTACTTCTACCCAGACCTACCAAAGGGTTACCAAATATCGCAATTCGAGCTTCCGTTAGGACTAGATGGCTATGTAAACATCTGGGTCAATGGCACAAAAAAAGAGATCGGCCTCACACGTATTCACATGGAGGAAGATGCTGGAAAATTGATTCATGGAGACAACCTAGGGAGCCCGGGAAAAAGTTATGTGGATTTTAATCGTACCGGGATACCCCTGGTGGAAATTGTCAGCGAACCGGATCTTAGGTCTGGTGAAGAAGCTCGAGAATACCTAACCCAATTAAAATTGATCCTTGAATATGCGGAGGTAAGTGACTGCAATATGGAAGAAGGGAATCTTCGTTGCGATGCCAATGTTTCTGTAAGACCAGAAGGACAAAAAGAATTTGGAATACGAACGGAAACAAAAAATCTAAATTCATTTCGTTTTGTACAGCGGGCCATCGAATATGAAGTTGATCGTCAAATAAAAATTCTTGAACAGGGAGATTCAATTATACAAGAAACTCGTTTGTATGATTCTAACAAAGGGGTTACTTTTTCTATGCGTAGCAAAGAGGAGGCTCATGATTATCGATATTTTCCAGAACCCGATCTGGTGCCAGTTGAAATCAGTGATGAATGGATCAAGGAAACTATGAGCGAATTACCCGAACTACCTGAGAAAAAAAGAGAACGTTTTATCCAAAACTATAAAATCCCTGAATATGACACTGGCGTTCTAACAGCTTCTAAAGAAATAGCAGATTATTATGAAAAATCAGCCTCCCTATATCCAGAGTTCAAGGTAATTAGTAATTGGGTCATGGGGGAGCTCCTTAGAGAACTAAAAAATGATGGACAAAAAATTAATGAGTCTCCCATAAAACCTGAGGATTTAGTTGAACTTTTAAAGTTGATTGATAAAGGCACTCTCAGTGCAAAAATGGCAAAAACGGTCTTTGAAGAAATGTATCAAAGCTCCAAAACAGCGATAGAAATAGTTAGCAAAAAAGGATTAGCTCAAATAACTGACTCATCAGCCATAGAAAACCTAGTTGATGAGATTTTACAGTTAAATACAGATCAGGTTGAACAATATAAGAATGGAAAGGAAAAAGTGTTTGGCTTTCTAGTAGGACAAATCATGAAAAAAAGTAAAGGCCAGGCCGACCCGGCTCTAGTCAATAAATTACTTAAGGATAGAATCAATTGAACCTATCAAGGAACATAACCTTTAAAAATTGTATTCCTGGTCTAATTCTCTTAGCATTAACCTTACTTTTCTCTGGACGGCTTGAAGCGGTCGCAAGTTGGTCTATGGACAAAAGGTTTAAAGACAACGGAGATAAGACCATTACAGACACAAAAACTGGTCTTATGTGGATGAAAGAAGATTCGTACCTTCAATCGGGCCGTTGGACCAACTGGTTTGAAAGTATTCAGCTTGTTAGACAAATGAACGAAGATGGATTCGCCAATCAATATGACTGGCAGACACCATCGATAAAAGAACTAACAACAATTTATGAAGCAGATAAAATAAATAGCAAAGTTCTTGGTAAGGGCATGATTATTCATATTGACCCCATTTTCTCTAAAGAAGGAGGCGCTTCTTTATGGTCTATTGAAGAAAATGGCTATCACAACGCTTTTGGGCTTATTTTGAATACAGGCAAGCGATTTAACAGCTCTAAAAAATCTAGGTTTCGTAAATCCTTTCGAGCAGTTCGTTATTTGCAGTAATCATCTTCTAGAGGTTCTAATGAAAAAGGTTTTATCTACATTCATAATCATATTTTTGCTAAGTGCCACTAGTCCATTCTTGGCGGAAGCAACTTTCCCAGGAAAAAATATTGTATTTGGGAAACCTGGCCAGTCTACTGAACATAAAAATGAAGCACTAATTAAAGTTTATAACCTCGCAACGCAAAAAAATTATAAACAAGCGCTTACTTTAATCGAACAAAATATTCGTGTCTCACCAAAACTTGCGACCCTTTATGTAATGAAAGCTTTAGTTTTGAATGAAACCGGGGAATATCTACTTGCAAATAGAGCCTTGAATAAAGGTTTGAGTTTTGAAGCACGCCATCCCGGAATTCAATATGGATTCTGTCAAGTTTATCGAAATTTGGGAATGCCCGACCTCTCTTTGCAGGCTTGTAGAATTGCAGAAGAAATGCATATTCTCTCACCGGAAGCACATTACGAATACGCACAAACATTGATTGCAACTGGAGAAATAAAACTTGCCAACAAGTCTCTATCTGCAGCCGCCGAACTTAATCCCAACAACACGCAATACCACTATCAAAGAGGTATGAATTTTTATTATTTAAACCAATACGATGCCGCAGAAAATTCCTTTTTAAAAGCTCTTTCAATCGATCTAAATGATGTCGACTCTTCATATCAGTTAGCTTACATTTATGCGGCGCAAAAAAAAGAAAAACTTGCAAAACAACAAATAGAGAAGGTTCTTCAAATACAAAAAGAACATCCTAAAATTCAGTCTGCCAAATTATTACTAGAATACGTAAGGGAAAATGCGCTAGACAAACTGCCACTCAAAATCATTCCTCATGATTATCATGTTGGACGATCAAAATCACATTACAAGTCCGGAAACTTTGGACTTGCTCTTATAGAGATCGAAACTGCAGCAAAACTAAAACCCAATAACTTACAGACTAAGGAAATCTTAATCGGATTATCTGGATTTCTCCTACGCATCAACATGACTGAAAAGGCAGTAAAGCAGATGATATCAATAGCAGGAGAGACCGCTATAATTACGGCAAAAGGATACCAAGAGTTAGGTGACATAGAAGTTTTAAAAGGGAACTTACCAGAAGCTCGCACATATTATGAAAAAGTATTAAAACTATCAGACCCTAATGGAATTGCACGGCAAACTCTGAACGAACTACCAGAACAAGTAGCCCCCAACACAACCCCACTTCAACAAACTGAAGTGTTTATTCATCCAAGTATTGCCTTGAATCGTAAAGGAGAATTATTCGCCCAATATAAAATGTATAAACGTGCAATAGCTATATACAGCCTAGCATCTAGAATCAGACCAAATCATTTACCCACTATGTTGAATACCGCAACCGCCTACTATAATAGTAAAAATTTTGGAAAATCCATATCCATTCTAGAGCGCCTTCTGCTATCACACCCTAACCACGAAAATATTCTGGTTCATAGAATCCTTCTAGCACAAGCCTATGTCAAAAGTAATAACCGCGGAAAAAGTCTTAAAAATATTGCCATAGCAATTAAAATTAACCCTGCCGTAAAAACTTCCATTAGAGCTAACCCAGCGTTCGAGATCTTACGTGACATGAACGAGTATAAAAAATTAACCCAATAGAAACCGGACTACCATCTCAATAAATATTTATAGCGCCTCCAGAAAGTTCTCCTAAGCTCGCTCATTTGACATTATGAATTTATATTGGTACATATGGTCGATCCAATGAGTGTCTCCTTACATTACATTATTATTTTGTTTAACTGCTGGGACCGTCTCAATTTTTGATTTCTCTATATTAGGACCAATACTTATGTCAAGTTTAAAAAAACTGCGCAGTGTTAAAATCAAGAGCCTCCCTATGAAATTCTTCTTACTGCTTACATTGTTCTCCTTGGTATTCTCTGCTACCACATTTTCACAAGAAAACCACCCATGCAAAAGAGCCAGCATACAATTAAGGGGCGATCTGGATGTGATCATGAACAGAGGTGGGCTATGGGCTCTTATGGAACAAACTGAAGGTCTCCAAGACAAATCGGTGTTGGGGATGCAGTCCGACGGAAAACTTGCTAGGATGGTTGGTCAGTTCGAAACTATGTGCGAAGGAGACAAAAAACCCGCGAAACAACTATTTAATACTATTACAAATATACTTGGCGCTGCAAGAACGATATGGAACCCAAAGTCCTCAGGGGAAGCAATCGTGAAATCGATAACTGGCCTGAATAAGAAATTAGACTCTCTATTTTCAACAATCAAATAGTTAAAATATCGATCATACATGGTAAAAGAAGGGAACAAAGCGCCTGATTTCTCAGGAAAAAACCAGGACGGGAAGTCAGTAAGACTCAGCTCGTTCAAGGCAAAGAAAAATGTTGTCCTCTATTTTTACCCAAAGGACATGACTCCGGGGTGCACAACGGAAGCCTGTGACTTTAGGGACCTGTTTAAAAAATTCAAGAACACTATAATACTTGGTGTTAGCATCGACTCGCCAGAACGACATCGAAAATTCATCGAGAAATATGGCCTCCCATTTGAATTGATCGCAGATGAAAATAAGAAAATTGCCGAGAAGTATGGAGCCTGGCAAGAAAAAAAACTATACGGGAAAACCTTCATGGGAATCGTGCGGTCCACCTTCATTATTGACAAAACCGGTGTGGTACAGAAAATCTTTCCAAAGGTGAAGGTTAAAGGTCATGTCGACGAAGTACTTGAAATTCTCAAGAAAATATAACCACTTCTTATTTATCGGGCTTGGTTGACATTAATTTTTCAATCTGCCTAACAGTCTTAGGTATCGACCTTGAAAGGTTTTTGCAGCCTGTTTTTGTAATGAGTAGATTATCTTCAATTCTAATCCCTATCTCCTCATCGTAGAGCCTTCCGTTAATACGGATTCTAAAAGAACCATATATCCCCGGTTCATTACTTATCAACCAGCCTTCTCGCATAGGCTCAGTAAGGTAATTTCGAAACGGGTCACCATCGTGTTCCTGCTCTCCCATCAGGTGACTGACTCCATGCGGGCGACCTTTGTATCGCAGTTTCAATTTTCCACCCGCACTTTTAAAAAATTTTTCAAGATCTTGATTAATCGAGTTCCAACAACAATCATTAAGATCATTCATGGTAACTCCTCTACAGGCTGTTCTTTGAACTGCTAACTGAGCTTTTAAAACTATTTCATACAACATTCTTTGCATAGGATTAAACTTACCAGACGCTGGAACTGTTCGACTAATATCCGCATGCATTGTCATCCAACGAACACCAAAATCCATCAAGACCATTTCACTCTTGCTAAAACCATCATCATTTTTCATATAATGAAGTACTGTCGCATTATGGCCCGAGGCTATTATTGATGGAAAACTAAGGCCATATGGTGATTCTTCCAACATTCTCCCCTCGAGAAAACCCTGCACCTGATATTCATTTTTAAAAGAAGTAAAGTTTTTTAACGTTTCAATAAAACCCTTCCCCGTTATTTTTTCAGCCACAAGAGTATTGTTTACATCGTAAGTATCAAGAGGAAGACGGAGTTCAAAGTGGTTTTTCATTATATTATTTAATGACGACGAACCGCCTTTTGAACTCAAGCATCGCACCAACTTTTTTTTAAACTTCCAGTTATGATCTGTTTTAATTTCAATAACTTTTTTTCCACGTGTACCTTCCATCCATAGTGTTCCTAATCTTTTGTTTCTTTGTTTTTTGAATCGACCCTTAAGGACTTCATCAAAGTCATCAATGTTACGAATATCTTTTATTCCTGTTACTCGCTGAACTTCTCGAATACTTTTGGTATCTCCCACACCAAACCGAATGCCATCCCAGAACTCCTTAGATAAATCCTTCTTACTGACGAATAGTATTTCGTCAGATTCAGAAGAATTTGGATCCAGTAAAAGGATGACATTAGATTGATTGATTCCTGTTAAATACATAATTGCCGGCTCCTGATACGTGGGGCAATGAGCATATGCCCATACTGTTTCTTGCCCAGGACCATACGGAACGCCTGTAATGGCCATCAATATATTTTCTTTATCAAGCAGTCTTTTTCGCCTGACACGGTATCTTTTCTTGGCTAACCTACCGACCCCACCATCACGAAAAATTCCAGAGTATGTGTTTTTTAATTTATTCATAAAAATAAGTGATTCATCCTCTTAGTTTTAACTAATCGTCGCCTGAGTCTATTTTTTTAAAACAGCCAACCATTCCTTCTCAAGCCTTTGCTCAGCCGAATGCGGTGTCTTACTTAAAGACTCAATCTTGAACGAGTTGGAAAAATATTTCTCTATGTCTTCCTTGTGAGTATTAAACGGGGGTCCGCCATCTTCATTTGTTTCGTAAAATAAACCAACTAGGTAGCCACCCGGCTTTAAAATTCTTTTCGCAGTTTCAACGTATGCTCGACGCTTGATCGGGTTAATCGCACAAAAAAAAGTATGTTCCAGTATTAACTCAAAACTTTCATTATACTTATGGTCTAATTTAAAAAAATCTTGGTGCAGCACCTCACCCGAATAATTATTTTTTTCAAAAGCGCTTTTAATCAATTTAATAGCGCCATGAGTGTAGTCCACTGCCGTCACATTAAATCCTTTTTTTGCTAAAAACATGACCTCGTGACCGGCACCGCAACCAGGAACAATCGCTTTACAAGGAGAAAAACTTCTTTCCTTCCACAAGTGCACTAATGGTGGTGCTGCTTCATTAAGATCCCAGCGCAAATCTTTTTCATCATAGTGACGTTCCCAGTCTTCACGAGAATATCCAACCTTAATATTATCTTCATTATTCATGATATGCCCTTGTCACAAAAATAAATATATTTTCTAAAGCTACCCACCATTATTCATATTTTATATTTTAGCCGTGACAAAGATATAGCATTGAACAATTGAAAAATTTTTTTTAACTCAGTATTTGCTGGATGATAGAAGCTCCCGCAACATAAGTCCCAATGGCTGACCCAACATTCGCAAAGAAAAAAACGAGGAGCACTCTAACCACACCATTTTTCCACCACATGGGAAACGACGAGATATCATCCCTTAGTCGCTCAAAGTCTGTAACCTTTGGTTTGCGCAAATAGGATTCGATTAGCCCCACCACCATTCCAGCCCCAATGGTAGGGTTTAGGGAAGTCAGCGGCGCAGCAAAAAAAGCGGCAAGAATTGACACTGGATGTGCCAATGCGAGCGCAGCACCCAAAGCACTCAACCCACCATTTATTAACACCCATGTCACCACCAGACTCCAACCAAGTTCCGGAGATTGCTGGTAACCAACATAAAACATACTAAGTATAAGAATGCAAATTCCCCACCCAACAAAATATCCGATTCGACTAGAAGGAGGCTTTTTAGTCAACGCATTCATCTCACTTTGATTCGGAGGGCTGTCAAAACTTGGCACCATACCTACAAGATGACCTGCTCCAACAATTGCTAGAATATTTTTAGGAGGATTTTCTGACATGGTTAACATTGATAGTTTACCTGTCATAAACTCATCCCGCTCATCAATTAACACTTTCTTGATTTGCGGAAGAGAATCTCCAAATTCCTCGATGACTGAATGAAGCATGTCACCTTTTTTTAGATTTTCAATTTGATCCTTATCGACCTCTTCACCCAAAAATATTCCAACAATCAATCCAGAAAATATTTTTATTTTCTGCCAGAATGAAACCTTGGTTACCAGGCGATGAAGTGTGGTACTAATATCACGATCAACTACCTCTAAACGAATATCATTCTCAGTAGCTAACTCAGTTGCCCTAATCATCTCTTTCCCAGCTTCCACACCGACTTTATCTGCTAAGCGTCGCTGGTAGGCTGAAAGAGCCAAGTTAATTAAAAGTAGTGAGGCTTTTTTCTTTTTAAAAACTTCATAAATGTCTAGATTTTGCCACCAAGACTTATTTTTCAAATTTTCATAACGGGCGGGGCAAAGCTCTACCGCAATACAGTCAAAATCTTTGCTCAATATTTTTTTTTCAACTAACGCGACACTCTCTTTAGAAACATGTGCTGTCCCAAGCAGAGTAATGGTCGCGCCATTTAACTGAATTTTTTTGATAACGTCCTCATTCGCTTTATCCACTAAATATGTACCTCTATAATCGAAATCAATCTGGAAATAACTTAAAAAAAAACAATTGCCTATGGAGAAATCAAAATTTTAACTGCCAATATACCGAATTCTTAATTTAACACATCTTTTGTGTTATTTTAACTTGAATTCAAAAACAGGAAAAGCATGAAACCTTTTAAAGTCAATTCATCATTTCAACCAGCTGGCGACCAACCAGCAGCCATATCAAAACTAAAGAAATCTATTCTATCGGGTTCGACCCATCAAACCCTTCTTGGAGTAACCGGGTCAGGAAAAACCTTTACCCTTGCTAATGTAATTGAACAAGTACAAAAACCTACTTTGGTTCTTGCCCACAATAAAACTCTTGCGGCTCAGCTTTACGGAGAATTTCTAGATTTTTTTCCTAATAATGCAGTGGGCTATTTTGTAAGCTATTACGATTACTATCAACCAGAAGCCTACCTTCCAAAAACAGATACATTCATTGAAAAAGATGCCTCAATCAATGATGAGATCGATAAACTACGTCATGCGGCAACACGTGCCTTATTTGAACGACGCGATGTAATTATAATTGCAAGTGTTTCTTGTATATATGGTCTGGGTTCGCCTGAAGCCTATCATGGAATGTTACTTTTTATCGAAACAGGAATGCAGATAGAACGAGAATACGTTTTACAAAAGCTAGTTCATATACAATACAAAAGAAATGATTTGGATTTTCAACGAGGAACATTTCGTGCCCGGGGAGATACAATAGACATTGTCCCTGTTTATGAGCGAGACGAGGCAATACGTATAGAATTTTTTGGAGATGCTATCGAACGTATCAGCGCGTTCGACCCTTTGACTCAAAAACATATTCGCGAAATTGACAGAATAGGGATCTACCCCGCTAGTCATTATGTCACACCAAAAGAAACTCTCGACCGCGCCATTCAATCTATCCGCGAGGAATTACTTGAGCGGGTTGCTTTTTTTGAAAGTCAAAATCTACTAATAGAAGCACAACGGATCGAACAACGAACCATGTTTGATCTCGAAATGATAAAAGAAGTAGGTTACTGCCAAGGTATCGAAAATTATTCACGTCATCTCACGAATCGTGAAAAAAACGAGCCCCCCCCGACACTCCTAGATTATTTCCCTGACGATTCTCTCTTTATGATTGATGAAAGCCATGCCACTATCCCTCAATTAAATGGAATGTACAAAGGGGATAGGTCTCGCAAGGAAAAGCTAATTCGATACGGATTCCGACTACCATCAGCTTTTGATAACCGACCATTGAAATTTAATGAGTTTGAAAAGCACGCTAAACAAATTATATACGTGTCCGCGACCCCAGCCCAATATGAAATTGAAAAATCAAAAGAAGATATAATTGAACTCCTAGTTCGACCCACTGGGTTAATAGATCCAGTCGTAGAAATTCAACCCATAAAAGAGCAAGTCGATGACTTGTTCAAACAAATCAAAATACGCGCTCAAAAAAACCAACGTACTCTGGTCACAACATTAACAAAACGTTTTTCCGAGGATCTAACAGAACATTTCACTGAGCTTGGGCTTAGGGTAAAGTACTTACACTCAGACATCGAAACCCTCGAACGAAGTCACATTATCAGAGAGTTACGTTTGGGAGAATTCGACGCCCTAATAGGAATTAACCTGCTCCGAGAAGGATTAGACATTCCAGAAGTATCTCTTGTCGCCATCCTTGACGCAGACAAGGAAGGTTTTCTTCGATCAACGACCTCGTTGATTCAAACCTCTGGGCGTGCCTCACGAAACATCGACGGAAAAGTCATTTTTTACGCAGACACTGTTACTCAATCAATGCAAAAAGCAATAGATGAAATGAATCGGCGCAGAACTATTCAAACAAAGTATAACGTTACTCATCAAATTATTCCCGAGTCTATCAGGAAGTCAATTCAAGAAACTCTAGTCAAACATGAAAAAAAACCCTTAACAACTCAAGCAGAAAGCGAGGAAGACGAGCTAGTTTTAATGGAGGACGCGCCCAAACTAATTAAAAGTCTAGAGAAGAAAATGCATCTTGCCGCAAAAAATCTAGAATTCGAAAAAGCAGCTTTATTAAGAGATCGGGTAAAAAAACTAAGAGAAAAGGACCTGTCTATTATTTCCTAAGTGTTATTTTTTAGTTTAATGCATAGACTTTTTTTAAAATTCCTATAGCTGTATCAAAGATATTCAAACTATAATGAGAAAATTTTAAATAAAAATATTTAGTCAATTCAAAGTCAGACCAGATCGATCAGTTTCCGACGGTGGATAGTGAGTAAAGTAAGTCTCTAGAATTTTTCTAGCAATCGGGGCAGCTGTCGTACCTCCATGGCCACCATGCTCAATAATAACCGATACCGCGACCTCAGGTTTCTCATACGGAGCAAAGGCAACAAACCAAGCATGATCGCGAAATGAATAAGGAATTTCTTCTTCTGGGTCAATTTCACCAGCTTTCATTCCCACAACCTGAGCTGTCCCCGTTTTCCCGGAAACCGTAACGTTCTTGAGTCTAGCTCGGTGTCCCGTGCCGTGAGCTTCATGAACAACTCCCCGAAGCCCTTCTTTAAGATGTTTTAATACTTCAGAATCAATTCCGATATTGCGATTAACTACAGGGAAAAACTCCTGTATTAACTTACCATCGGAGTCTTCAATTTTTTTTACCAAATAGGGACGGATTAAAATACCACCATTTGCAATGGTTGAAATCATCCTTACGCTTTGCAAAGGTGTAACAAGGTTATACCCTTGACCTATGGAAGCCGAAATGGTTTCTCCGGGAAACCACGGCTCATTCTTGAATCTTTTCTTCCACTGCCTAGACGGCACCAATCCCGGTTTCTCTCCTTGTAACTCAATTCCTGTAAGCTCTCCCAAACCAAGTCTATTGGCATATTTTGCTAAATTATCTATTCCCAATCGATGACCAAGTGTATAAAAATAAACATCGCATGATTGGACCAGGGCATCGTGCAAATTCATCTTACCGTGGCCTCTTTTTTTCCAGCAACGATAGTTTCTTTTTCCTAGACGAAAATACCCAGGACAAAAAATAGTGCTTTCCGGTTCTACTACTTTTTCTGAAAGTGCGGCATATGCTGTAACCAGCTTATAAGTAGACGCTGGAGGATACTGCCCATTGACAGCTCGGTTTTGGAGAGGGTTTTTCTCGTCACGCACCAAGTTATTCCATTTTTTTCTAGATACTCCGGTGGCAAAAAAGTTTGGATCAAAAGAAGGTTTGCTCACCATAGCAATGATTTCTCCGGATTGAACTTTCATTACAACAACGGAACCTTCAACAGGGCTCTTCCCTGAGACTTCATCCATCAACTTTTCCAGCCTGTTCTGAACTCGACTATCTAAGGTCAACACCAAACTATTTCCTACTTTAGGAGAAAGTTTTCGCAAGGTTTTCAATTCTCTTCCAGAAGCATCTATCTCGATCTCCTTAAATCCTTTCTTCCCCTTTAAATTCGACTCATATATTTTTTCCAATCCATTTTTACCGATCATATCCCCCTGTTCATATCGACCGAATTTCGAAGCCATTAACTCGCCCTTAGAAACTTCGCCAACGTAGCCAAGAATATGAGAAGCAAAATCCTTATACACATAACTTCTTAGAGGCTCAACCTTGATATGAATCCCGGGAAGCAACATCTTGTTTTCTTCGATATAAGCGATCTCTTTACGGTTAATCTCCCGTTTTATCAACACATTTTTAAACGAGGGAGACTGGCGGATATCATTCCAGAGCTTGCCTTTATTTATTTCCATTAACTCGGAAAGAAATCCCAAAGACTTCGAAAAATCACCTGCGTCTTCAGGCGTTACATATAGACTGAAAGATGGGCGAATATTAACCAGAGTTTTACCACGACGATCTTTAATATCACCCCGGTAATCTGGTAAGGAAATTTTTCTGCTTCTATTTTGTTCCGACTGTCCCATGAAATCTTCCCCTTTTAGTATCTGCAGATACCAGACCCTTATCAAAATAACTAAAAAGGAAATAATCACTAGAACAGCATAAACTTTGATTTTTTTTCGGACAGAAAAAGATGCGTCGAGAAAAGATTCTTTTGAAGACTGAGCATAATTCATATGGTTTTCAAAGCCTGATTTGGAAATTTAAGGTGCACCCATTGCCGGCCTTTACTAAACAGATAAAACAGAAAAGGTGCTACCACAGCATTATAAATCCCAAAAAGGATTAAGGAAGAAAAGA
>Ga0114993_10002532_pt1 | contig 19845 bp, 19 predicted proteins | sample ArcticOcean_MG_C_FD_87042 | JGI IMG/M metagenome (GOLD analysis project Ga0114993, IMG submission 87042) | Marine microbial communities from western Arctic Ocean - ArcticOcean_MG_CB2_150 | ecosystem: Environmental > Aquatic > Marine > Oceanic | place: Arctic Ocean: Canada Basin | collected...
CCAAAGAAAGGTTGCGATAACTATCTGAATAGGAAAAGTCCGTTTAAAAAAGTCCAAAGATTGAAAGTTTCCTCTCAAAAAGACTTTCATTCACAGGAAATTGGGTAAATGTTACAATTTTTTAGACCCTAATCGACATGTTACATTATCGGGCGAATTTCTTACTAATTAATAACGGTCCAGTCACAATTTCGTCAATTTTCCTGGACAATGTGGTTTAAAACCAGGAGTCACCGAATTCATTGATTTATAATATCGTTTAATGATAAGCTCGGGAAAGCATTATCGCCTGTCCCCAACAAACGCCCCTTTTACATGGCCCCCGACAAATTTATACTCGCCGTTTTGGTTTCAGGACAAGGTTCTAATCTGCAGGCCATTATCGACAGTATTGAAAAAAATGATCTGTCGGCTGAAATTGCACTGGTAATCAGCAATGTGAAAGATACCTATGCCTTGGAACGGGCGCACAAACAGGGTCTTGAGGTTCTTTTCCTGGACCCCAAATCTTATCCAGACCGAAACGGCTACGAACAGGCCTTGGTGGAACGGATCCAATCCAAATCCGTCAATTTGATTTGTCTCGCCGGATTCATGCGGGTTCTGGGCAAACATTTTATCGAAACTTTTTCAGGTCGAATCATTAATATTCACCCTTCTTTACTTCCCGCGTTTCCCGGATTGAATGTTCAAAAACGGGCCTTGGAACATGGAGCCCGGTTTTCAGGGTGCACGGTACACTATGTCAACGAGGAAGTGGATGGCGGCCCCATCATTCTGCAAGGGGTGGTTCCCATTTATGACGACGATGATGAGGCTTCCCTTTCCGAGAGGATTCTTGAACAGGAACACATCATTTATCCCGAAGCCATCCGCCTGGTCATTGAAGACAGGCTGACCCTTTCAGGCCGAAGGGTCCTGCACAACAAATAGAGAGAAAATCCCCTTGAACCTCCGAATTTTAATATTGTTTACCCTACTGATCCTGCCGGCGGGGACCCTCTTTGCGGAGACTTCCGAACAGCAAGCACTGGATGCCATTCAACGGCAGTATGAGAAGGTTTCAACTTTTGAGGCAGATTTCACCCAGAGGTCTTACGTCAAAATGATGAACCAGACCCAGAGCGTCAAGGGCACAGTAAAAATTAAGAAACCTGGAAAAATGAAATGGGTCTATGGAGCTCCGGACACTCAAATCCTGATCAGCGATGGCAAGAACCTTTGGCTTTATGTCCCTGAAGAAGAGCAAGCCACCAAGGTCCCGGTGGAAAGCATTTACTCTTCCAACACACCGGCCCTTTTTCTGGCAGGAAAAGGAAAGCTGACCCAATCCTTTAACGTTGAAAGCGTGAGTGAGGAAAACAAGAATATTCTTGTCACTCTCGTCCCTAAAAATGACGATCAAGGCCTGGCAAGACTGATCCTTCACGCTGACAAGAAAAACTACCAAATTACCGGATCGACCGTGTATGATAAATTAGGCAACAAAACAGAAATTCGATTCAGCCAAATTCGGATAAATCGGGAAATCCCGGAAGAACAATTCCAACTCAAGACTCCACCCGGGGTAGAGATTTTGGATTACACACAAACCCCTTGAACCTATATGTTTGAACTTTCAATATTTTCTCTGGATATGATCCTCGGTTTTGGGATCAAAATGCTGGCTTTTCTGGGAGGTTTGGCCGCCCTCATCTTCGTCCATGAGCTGGGGCATTTTCTGGTCGCCCGAAAAGTGGGCGTTGTGGTAGAAAAGTTTTCTCTCGGTTTTGGCCCTAAAATCCTGAGTTTTACGCGGGGAGATACCGAATACCTTCTTTCCTGGATTCCCCTTGGCGGTTACGTGAAAATGAAAGGGGAAGAAGTCGGAGAAGAATCCGCAGATGAAAAGGGGTCATTTTATGCCGCTCCGGTTCTGGACCGGTTGGCCATTGCATTTGCGGGTCCGCTATTCAATATCCTGTTCGCCATCGCCATATATTATTGCGTTTATCTGGTAGGGGTTCCGGCACTATCTCCCATAGTCGGCACCGTTAAGGATGAGTCTCCTGCCTTGGTAGCAGGACTTCAAACGGGCGACCGTATTTTAGCGATCGGTGACAAAAAAATAATTTATTGGGAACAGCTCCAGAAAATCGTCCATGTATCTCCAGGCCGTTCTTTGGATTTCCAGGTAGAAAGAAGCTCCGGAAACATCGTCTATCTCCCCATCACCCCAGTCTCCGAGCAAATCACCGATCTTTTTGGTGATAAAGAAGACGTTGGCCTGATCGGAATCACTCCGCTGGTACGAAATATCGTATATGTTAAAGGAGGCACTCCCGCTGACCGGGCAGGAATTCAGGAAGGCGACATCCTGCTCTCGGTGGATAGTACGACTATTTTTGGTTGGGGTGACCTGAAGAAAGCGGCCATAGACAAGCCCGGTCAAGAACTGGCATTTAGAATCCTCAGAAATGAGACAGAAATCATCACAGCGCTGACCCCAGTAGCCAAAGTCGTCAAGGACATTAAAGGCAAAAGCGTAGAAATCGGTCTGCTCGGCATCGGCATGGCTGGGGAAATGGTAAAGGAAAAATATGGCATTTTTGGAGCTTTAAAAAGAGCCGTTGATGAAACAAGGCGACTGGTTTATCTGATCGCCGTTAGCATAAAAAAAATGATTACGGGATCCATCCCCGCCGACTCCATCGGAGGTCCCATCCTGATTTTTCAAATTTATGGGGAGCAGGCGGAACAAGGCTTCAGCGAGCTCATCCGCTTGACCGCACTTTTGAGCATTAACCTGGGCCTGCTCAACCTTCTGCCAATTCCAGTTCTGGATGGAGGCCATATTTTCTTTTTCCTGGTAGAGCTTCTCAAAGGAAAACCCATTAGCGAAAGGAACCGGGAACGGGCTCAACAGGTCGGCCTCTTCATGTTGCTCGGTCTCATGGTGTTCGCATTTTACAATGACATTATGCGAATCATTACCTGAACCCCAAATAACTTCTATTATGCAAAATATTGAGAGCCGTATCCGGGATCTCAAGGAAGCCGCAGAGAAATTATCCATAAGGATTGAAGTCGCTAATCTCAATGATCAAGAATTCTCCGTACAAAGTGGCTACTGCAAACTCAATGGCGAGGACCTTATTATCCTGGATAAAAACCTGCCAGAAGAAGAACATATGATCGTTATTTTGAATACCCTGAAAAAGTTTGACCTGGACAATATCTATGTCGCTGACTGGATACGAGAAAAAATCGCAGGCGACAAAACTGCTGGAGCCCAATCATGACCCTTCTTAACAATATTCTCCCAGAACAACGCCGGGGAAAACTCAAGGCACTTCTGGAGACTGGTAAAATCGTTCGGGTGCTTGAAGCCCATAATGGATTGAGCGGCATCATCGCTAATATGGCTGAAGTGACTGGGGAATCGGATGGGCAAGCCGTTGTCCTGCAGTTTGATGCCATCTGGGAAAGCAGTCTCACCGACTCAGCTTCGAAAGGCCACCCCGATATCGAGGTCGTTACCTTTGACTCCCGGCTTCAGTCCATCAACGAAATCCTTGCTGTGACCGACAAACCCATGATCGTTGACGGCGATACGGGAGGGGACGCAAACGCCTTCGAATATACCGTCTCCAAGCTTGAGCGGGCCGGTGTGTCTGCGGTTATTATAGAAGACAAAGTTTTTCCCAAACGCAACAGCCTGGAGGCCGGCGTCCAGCAAAACCTTCAGGAACCGGAAGTCTTTGCCCAGAAAATCCGGCGGGGAAAAAGCATTCAGAAAAGCAGTGAGTTTATGATCATCGCCCGCATTGAAAGCCTGATTGCCGGAAAATCCATGGAAGATGCGCTGAGCAGGGCCAGGAAATATCTTCAAGCCGGAGTCGATGGAATCATGATCCACTCCAAGTCCAAAAACCCAGACGAAATCCTGGAGTTTGCAGAAAAATATCAGGTTGTTTTGAATGATCTCAATCTAAAAAAACCGCTGGTGTGCGTGCCCACCACTTACAACAAGATCACCGAGGATGAACTGAGTTCTGCCGGATTCAACATCATTATTTACGCCAATCACCTTTTACGCAGTGCCTACCTGGCGATGATGGAAACCGCAAAGACCCTCCTTCGCAACCAGAGGTCTTTGGAAGCTGATCCCTTATGCGCTCCTGTCCGGGAGATTTTTAAAACCGTAGGATTTTTGGACGTCAAGGAAAAAGACCAGCAGGATGAACAAACCAGCAATATTCCGGTGATCATTCCTGCCGCCGGGGAAGACCCCGTCTTCAAGGAAATTTTGAATGGCAAGCCCAAGGCCATGCTGGAAATTGGTGGCAAAACCCTTATCGATCACCAGATTCAAAGCCTCAGCAACGCCAACCTCGCGGACATCACACTCATCGCGGGATATGGTAAGGACAACCTGCATGCAGAGGGCATTAATATTCTGGAAAATCCCAACTACCAGAAAGGGTCCCTGCTCAATTCCTTGCTGATTGCGAAGGAGAAAATGACCAATGGATTTATTATGCTGTACGCAGACATCCTCATGGAAGACCATATCCTCAAAAAGCTTATGGAGTGCAAGGAAGATATTGTACTGGTCGCCGATAATTCAACCCAATATCACCAGCCAGAGGAGGGAAACATCCTCGATTATATTATCAGCAAGAACCACTACAAGCCTGCCCGCCGGGAGATCCGCTTCATCAGTGAAAATGTGGTAGCAAATATTGGCAACAAGATAAATCCAGAAACCGCAACTCACGAGTTCATAGGGCTTGCCCGATTCAGCAAAACTGGTGCTGAGCAATTTCTCGAAACCTATAGCGATGTGGTCAACAATTTCACCGGCCGGTTTCAGGAGTCTGAGGATATCTCCAAACTGAATTTCACAGACCTCATTCAGGAAATGATCGACCGGGGCTTCGCCGTCCACTATATGGAAATCCATAAAGGCTGGCTGGAAATTCACAATGCGGATCATATTGCCCTTGCTCAAAAATCTTTTACCGCATAAAATCTTCCTTCCTCTTTACCAGCATTAACCAGCGGGGAAAATATCAGCATATACATTTTTTTAACTTTTCTGTCCCTCTTTACCAGTATTAACTAGCGGGAAAAGTATCGGCGTATGCATTTTTCAAAACTTTTTATTCCAACATTAAAAGAATCTCCCGCTGACGCAGAAGTTATCAGTCACAAGCTCATGGTACGTGCGGGGATGATCCGTCAACTTGCATCGGGAATTTACTCCATCCTTCCGCTGGGACTCCGGGTTTTAAGGAAAGTGGAACAAATCATCCGCGAAGAAATGAATCAAATTGGCGGACAGGAAGTTTTTCTACCTAGCATTCAACCCGCCGAATTGTGGGTGGAAAGTAAACGGTGGGATTTTTACGGCAAGGAATTATTGCGCATTAAAGACCGGCATGGACGGGAGTTCTGCTACGGCCCCACCCATGAGGAGGTCATCACCGATATCGTGAGGAGGGAAATCAAATCCTATCGCCAGCTCCCCATTTTGCTGTACCAGATTCAAACCAAGTTCCGCGATGAAGTCCGGCCCCGGTTCGGCATCATGCGCGGACGGGAATTCATGATGAAGGATGCTTACAGCTTTCACGCTGATGAAAAAGACACCCAACACACCTATCACCAGATGGCAAAGGCCTATACAAAAATTTTCGACCGATGCGGACTGAAGTTCAAACAGGTTCAGGCCGACTCGGGGACCATTGGCGGGAGCTTTTCGCATGAGTTTGCGGTGCTCGCAGATTCCGGAGAAGATGAAATTGGTTTCTGCGAAACATGCGACTTTGCCTCAAATCTGGAGATGGCAGAATCAAAACCGCCTTCCCCCTCCGCACCTCCTTCCACACCACAGGATCTGAAAGAGGTGGAGACACCTGGGAAAAAATCGGTAAAGGAAGTAGCTGGATTCCTGAACCTTCCTGCTCAGCAAATCGTCAAAACCATTCTACTTGAAAATGAGAATGGACTGGTAACAGGACTGGTTCGCGGCGACCATGAAATCAATCTCGTCAAAATGAAAAACCTGATCGGTTGCGAGTGGCTACAACCGGCGGGAGAAAAAGCCTTTTCCAAACACCCCGAACTGCATCGCGGATATATCGGACCCGTGGGGCTCGATCTTCCAGTTTATGCTGACCACGAAATTTCCGTGCTACATGATTTTGTAACCGGAGCCAACAAACCTTCCACCCATTTCACCGGCGTTCAAGTCCAGCGGGATCTAAAAATCGAAAAATTCGGCGATATCAGGACAGTCCAAGCCAAAGACCCCTGCCCGCGTTGCGAAGATGGAAAGTATCAAGTTAAACGCGGAATCGAAGTCGGCCACATTTTCATTCTTGGCACCAAATATTCTTCGGCTATGAAGGCCGTTTTTCTGGACCAGCACGGCAAGGAAAATGCACTGGTTATGGGGTGCTATGGAATCGGGGTCGGGCGCACCGCCGCCGCCGCCATCGAACAAAATAATGATGAGAGAGGAATTATCTGGCCTCGAAACCTGGCTCCCTTTCAAGTCATTATCATTCCGGTTAATTATTCCAATAGCGATTTGAAAAATGCCTGCGACACCCTATACAACCGGCTTCAGGAAACAGGCATCGAAACCCTTCTTGATGACAGGTCGGACCGGCTGGGTGGCAAACTGAAAGATGCCGACCTCATGGGCATTCCCCTGCAAATCATTATTGGCCCCAAAAGTCTTTCAGCCGGGCAGGTCGAGATCAAAATCCGCAAAACCAATGACTCCAGCCTGCATCCCTACCCCCAGGTCATTGAAGATATCCCAAGTATTTTAAAAGACTTATAGGAAAACAAGTCGTCTTTAAGGCTTCCCAGTTTTCCCTTGAAATCAGACCTCAAGTTCTTGTACAATCCGGGTGATAATTGCAGGTCCTGCATCGTGGGCTTTGAGCCCACTTTTTTTTTACTTTTTTCAGGTAAATGCGGTGGAGAACCTCCGCTGGCAACTAGCAATATCTTTATTTTACCCTTGTAGGGCATGAAGGCAAATGAAGAGATACCACGCCCTCCCACGGGAGTGGGAGGTTTAGATGGCAAAAATCCCGATTGCCCAATCGGTCATGGATTTGATAGAGCCCGTCCTTGAAGCAGAAGGATTGGAACTGGTTGATGTTGAATATAAAAAAGAAGGGCCTAACTGGATTCTAAGAATATTTATCGACAAAGAAGGAGGTGTCACCGTTGCTGACTGCCAGAAGGTCAGCCACTTGACTGGTGATCTCATTGATGTCGAGGAAACCATCAAAATCCCCTTTAATCTGGAAGTCTCATCCCCCGGCTTGGACCGGTCTCTTAAACGGGAAAAAGATTTTTTGAAATTCAAGGGAAAGCGGATTCGCCTTCACAGCCTTTCCCCGATTGATAACAAAAGAAAGTTTACCGGCATCCTGGCTGATTTTAAAGATCAAATCATATTTATAGATTTGGATGGAAAGCCTTTTGAAATTCCGTTGAGCCAAGTGGCCAAAGCAAACTTAGTTATTGAAATTTAGGATAAGCACCATGAGCATGGAAACAATCAGCATTCTGGAACAGATAAGTCGAGATAAGGGAATCGACAAGGACATCCTGATTGACGCCTTGAAATCTGCAGTCGAGGTTGCCGCACGTAAAAGGTATCCTGCGGCCACTGAGTTGCAAAGCGAATTCAATGAGGCCACCGGTGAAGTTGAAATTTACCTGGAAAAAACGGTAGTTGAAACCGTCGATCTGGCGGATGAACAAATCAGCCTGGAGGACGCTTCGGCATTTTCCGAGGATGTCCAGATCGGAGACCAGGTTCTGGTCCAGCAGGTTATGGGAGATTATGGGCGCACTGCGGCCCAGCTTGCCAAGCAGGTGATCATACAAAAAGTCCGCGAAGCGGAAATAGACCTGATTTATAACGAATACATCGGTAGAAAAGGAGAATTGATCAACGGAATGGTTCACAGGATGGAACATGGGGACCTTGTCGTTGACCTGGGAAAAGCAGAAGGCGTTCTGCCGCGACGGGAACAGGTTTTCCGGGAAAGTTTCAATCGTGGAGAACGGATTCGGGCTTATATCCTGGATGTCCGGAAAACACCCAAGCATGCGTTGGTAATCCTTTCCCGCACCCATATCGGGTTGATCAAATGTTTATTCGAGATGGAGGTTCCCGAAATCAGCGAGGGAATGGTGGAAATCATGGGAGTGGTTCGGGAACCCAATGGTCGTACCAAAATTGCAGTGAGAACCAACGACCGGGAAATTGACGCAGTCGGCGCCTATGTTGGTATGCGCGGAATGAGGGTCCAGTCCATTGTCCAGGAACTGCGTGGAGAAAAAATAGATATCGTCGAATTCTCCGAAGACCCGGAAACCTATATCAAAAACGCCTTGAGTCCGGCCAAGGTCGCTAGAATTGTTCTCAATCCTGAAGACAAACAAATGACGATCATCGTGGCCGAAGACCAAATGTCCCTGGCCATTGGCAAAAAAGGACAAAATGTGCGACTGGCCTCCAAGCTTGTTCGTTGGAAAGTAGATATCAAAGGCCCATCTGAAGGTTCGGAACTGGGTGCAGAGCATGCCTTTTTAACCTCAGGCAAAACATCCACCGTGGATTTTCTGGATGACATTAAAAATACCAAAGGTTTGGGTGAAAAAGTGATGACCCTCCTTTTCAATGAGAACGTTGTCACCTATGAGGAGGCAATGAAGCGGGGAATAAAAGGTTTGGTCCTGTTACCGGGCATTGGTCCTAAGAAGGCCGAAGCCCTGATGAATTTGGTGGAACCCCATATGAAGGAAGTAGAACTGGCACAGGAATCGGCTGAAAAGGAAACCCCTAAAGCATCCGAGCCGGATGAGACGGTACCAGAAACCATCGAAAGTGAACCTGTCGCGGACGAACCGGCTGAGGAGGAAGAGGAAGAAATCCCGATACAGGAATTAAAAGGAGTACCTCCTGAGGTCCTGCAAACTCTTATCAGTAACGGATTTGAAACTTTGGCCGAGCTTTCTGTTACCCCACTGGATGAGTTGCTCTCCATGGAAGGTATTGATGAGAAGATTGGCCGATCCATTCTGGAACAGGTCAAACAACGTCTGGAGAATATTGAAAATGCTTAAAATTCAAACCCTATCGGTCTCACTCTATCGAGACCAGAAAACTTTTCTCAAACCCGTGGACGGCTTATCGACTCCGGGTCATAAGAAAATGTTGTCTTATAACAGGAGGAAATTTGGCTAAGATTCGCATCAACAAACTGGCCTTGGAACTCAATATTCAGAATGATCAGATCATTGAGGCCCTGCAGAAACATGATATCGCTGTAAAAAACCATATGAGTTCCATTGATGGGGAAGCCACGGAATATATCCGCGACCTCTTTGCGCCCAAAATCGCTCCGAAAAAAGTGGCGAAAAAAGTGGCGAAAATAAAAATCAAGGTTCCCTCCAAGGTAAAGGTCACAACCGCCAAAACCCAGGCTAAATCTACCGCCGCCAAAAAAGCCGCAAAAAAATCAGCCGGCAAAACCGAAAAAGCGAAGAAAGCACCGGAAGGTAAAATAGTAAAAAAACTCGGCCTCAAAATAATCAAAAAAGAAGAGAAACCTAAGCCTGTCGAGAAAAAACCGGCCCCGGCCCAAAAAGTTAAGCCCCCAGTTGCGAAAGTTAAACCCCCTGAGGTAACATTACCCCCCGTTGCTCCCACACCAATCCCAGAACCTAGCGTAGAAGAAGAAAAATTTGAACTGGTTCAAATTGGCGAAAACATTCCGGTACGGGAACTGGCAGAAAAATTGAAATGTGCTCCGAATGGAATCATTAAGGAATTAATGGTTTTTGGAATCCTGGCCAATATCAACCAAACTCTAAACTTTGACCTTGCCAGCAAGGTGGCAGATAAACTTGGGTTCGAGGTTGAACTTTTTATTGAAAAATCTGATCTGGATTTCACCGAAGAGGAACAGGACAACACCAAAGACCATGTTCCCAGAGCTCCGATTGTGACCATCATGGGCCATGTCGATCACGGCAAGACCTCCCTTCTGGATGCCATCCGCAAAACTGAGGTAACCAAATTTGAGGCCGGTGGAATCACTCAGCATATTGGTGCCTACCAAGCCCACATCAATGGATCGCCCATCACTTTCCTCGACACACCGGGACACGAAGCCTTCACAGCCATGAGGGCCAGGGGTGCGCAGGTGACAGATATTGTCGTTCTGGTTGTGGCCGCCGATGACGGAATCAAACCGCAAACCAAGGAAGCGATTCACCACGCCGAAGCGGCGGGTGTTCCGATTCTTGTCGCTATCAACAAGATTGACAAACCGGACGCAAAACCCGATGAGGTCAAAAAAGCATTGGCCGACCTGGGCCTCCTGCCTGAAGATTGGGGCGGACAAACAATTTACGTGGAAGTCTCGGCGCTAAAGGGAACCGGCATTGACAACCTCCTTGAAAACCTGCTCCTGCAAGCAGAAATCATGGAACTGAAAGCAAACCCGTCGCTCCGCGGCAAAGGAGTAGTGATCGAATCCAAACTGGATAAAGGGCGCGGACCTCTCGCCACCCTGGTTGTCCAAAGCGGCACCTTGAGAGTCGGCGAACCTTTCATCGTTGGTTGCTATTTTGGCAAGATCCGGGCACTTCTTGATGACAAAGGCAAAAAAATTAAACAGGCCATTCCGGCCACTCCTGTAGAGGTAGTGGGTTTGCCGGATGTTCCGCAGCCCGGTGATCACTTCATGGTAGTTCGGGATGAAAAAAAGGCGCGGCAACTCAGTAATCTGAGACTGCAACAACAGCGGGAAATCCAATTGGCCAAATCCACGCGCATCACCATGGACGACTTGCACCAGCAGATTCTCGAAGGCCAGATTAAAGAACTCAATCTGATCATCAAAGCAGATGTCCAAGGCTCGATTCTCGCCGTCCAGGAGGCCTTCAGGAACCTGGAAAACAAGGATGTTCGCATCAAATGCATTCATGACGCGGTTGGGGGTATCACCGAGTCGGATGTTATTCTGGCCAGCGCGTCCAACGCCATCATTATTGGATTCAACGTACGCCCAACAGACCAAGCCACAAAACTTGCCACAAGGGACCAGGTAGATGTTCGTCTCTACAGCATTATTTATGATGCCATCAATGACATGAAGCAGGCTATGGAGGGAATGCTTGCTCCCAAATACAAAGAGCGGATTATCGGCAGAGCCGAGGTCCGGGAAGTTTTTACTCTTCCCAAAGTCGGCACCATTGCCGGATGCCATGTTCTGTCAGGTAAAATTGAACGCAACCTGGAGGCCCGCTTGATTCGAGACAATGTGGTAGTCTACCAAGCCAAGATCGCGTCTATCAGAAGGTTTAAGGACGATGTAAAAGAAGTTGCCGCTGGTTATGATTGCGGCCTGTCTATCGAAAAATTTCAGGATATAAAACTGGGAGATGTGATCGAACCGTTCGTAATGGAAGAGATCATCTCCTGATATGCGGACCTCCGCAATGAAAAATGATTATCGGTTGTTGCTACATCAAGTTTTATTTGCACGAAAGCCGGTCGCTAAAAGAAAAGCGCCGGGTCGTTAGGGCCATTAAAGACCGGCTCAAGAATAATTTTAATGTGTCGGTCGCAGAAGTTGGAGACCAGGATAATTGGCAAAGCCCCCACATCGGAATCTCCGCTGTGGGGTCCGACCGCCCTTACATGGACGGGTTGATGACAAAGGTAGTCGATGCTATCGACCGAATGAACTTGGCCGAGATCACCAACTGCAAAACAGAAACCATGAACCTGGGATCTGAAAATTTTTGATACAGCAGGTGTTTGCATGCGATTCAAGCGTTCTCATAGAATTCAGGAACTGATTTATGAAGGAATATCCAAGATAGTCCAGAGAGGGTTGAACGACCCCCGGATAGGCTTCGCCACCATCACCAAGGTGGAGCTTTCCGACAATCTCAAACACGCTAAAATATTTGTTAGCGTGATGGGCTCGGAAAAAGAAAAGACCCATACCCTAGAAGGAATGAACAGCGCGAAAGGGTTCATCCGTAGCACCTTAGGTAAAAACCTTTATTTAAAATTCCTTCCGGCATTGGAATTCCGGCGGGATGATAATGCCGATCATGTTGAAAAAATATCAAGAATACTCAATGAACTGCACTCTGAATCAGGTGGTCAACCTCTATAAACCGTCTGGTCCCACCTCGTTTGCCATGGTCAGCTCGGTAAAAAGGATTTTGGGCGTTAAAAAAGCCGGACATATTGGCACTCTGGACCCCATGGCAGAGGGTATTTTGCCTATCTGCCTGAACCAGTCCACCCGGATTATTCAGTTCCTTTCCCCTTTATCCAAGCATTATCAATGCACTATGACTCTGGGAACGGCCACCGACACCCAGGACTCTACGGGGAAAACCATTTTTGAGGGCAACCCCTCCCTGGTCACCGAAACCCAGGTCAGGGACATACTCAGAAGTTTTGTCGGGGAGCAAAAACAGCTTCCCCCCATGTTCTCAGCAAAGAAAAGCAAAGGAATTCCTCTTTACAAATTAGCCAGAAATGGTATTAATATCGAGAGGAAACCCGTTTCAATCCATTTTTATTCCATTGATTTTATTAATATGGACGAAAATCGGGTAGAATTTGAAGCACATTGTTCTGCGGGAACTTACCTCCGCACCCTTTGCCATGATATTGGGCAAAAATTGGGTTGCGGTGCCCATATGTCCCGGTTGATCCGGAAACAGGTGGGCGTGTTCGATCAAGACTCTTCAGTCAGTCCCGAAGCGTTGGAAAGCGCAAGCGTTAATGGGAAGCTGGCCGATGTGCTTTTTCCTGTGGAAAAAGTTCTGGAATTTCTTCCGGAAATACGCATCAATGATGATTTCATTGATTCTCTTTCCCATGGCAATGCCCTGCCTAAGTTTTCCCTGAAAGCTTATCCCGGGGAATTTAAACCAGGGATGGCAATGCGGGTTTGCAACGGCAGTAACAAGGTGCTCGCCATCGTCGAGCCCCTTGTAGACCATGACGGGTTCGCCCGGATGGGTCCAAAAGATATCGCGTTTAAATTGAAACGTGTTTTGATTTAATTAGGGGATCTCTAAGAATTGTCTTTGGCCACCAATGAGCCGCCGGAGGCAGATAGAGAACCATTATAAACATTGAGAATTTGATGGAAAGAGATTGGAATGTTTTCGCAGGGACACCTCAGTATAAAAAGTGTTGGTGTGTCTCTACGAAAACATTTTCCAATCGTTTTCCTGAATTGAACGAGTTGGAGAAAAAAACATGGCACTGAACCTTGAACAAAAAACCACAATTATTACTGATTACAAGCTTCATGAAAAAGACACAGGGTCTTCAGAAGTGCAGATCGCATTACTGACAAAACGCGTTACCTATCTTACGGAACATTTTAAGACCCATTCCAAAGACCATCATTCCCGGCGCGGACTCCTCAAGCTAGTCAGCAAACGACGAAAGCTTTTGGACCACTTGAAAAAAGAAGATGTTAACCGTTACCAGAGCATCATTGTGAAGCTCGGTATACGCAGATAGTCGCGCCCAACCCATCCTGAATTCGCAGGAAATAAAGATATTGGAGATATATTAATGGAAAAAGTAGAAATAGATATAGATGGAAAGCTAATTTCAATTGAAGCCGGTGACTTAGCCCGGCAAGCCGGTGGCGCAGTCATTGTCCGGCAAGGTGACACCATGCTATTGGTGACTGCTACCATGGCTGGCCAGGCACGAGAAGGAATCGATTTTTTTCCCCTGACTGTCGACTACCGGGAAAAAACCTATGCCGCCGGAAAAATTCCCGGCAACTTTTTCAGGCGGGAAGCCCGGCCCGGAGACATCGAAACCCTGACCTGCCGATTGATCGACAGACCTATCCGACCGTTGTTCCCGAAAGCTTTCAAAAACGAAACCCAGGTTGTTGCGCTGGTCATCTCGCATGATCAGACCAATCCTCCGGATGTCAATGCTATCACCGGCGCTTCCGCCGCGTTGATGATCTCCGACATTCCGTTCGAAACCCCTATTGCCGGAGCCCGTATTTCCCGGGTTGATGGCAAGCTGATTTTCAACCCCACTTACGAGGATACGGCTAATAGCGACCTGAACCTGGTCATGGCAGGAACAGCAGATGGAATCGTAATGGTTGAAGCGGGTGCTAATGAAGCCAGCGAAGACGATATGATGGCGGCCCTTGAGTTCGGACACGAAAGAATCAAACAATTGATCGAAATTCAGATCAAGCTACGTGGACTTCTGGGCAAAGAAAAACTCGTGGTGGAAGCACCACAAGTGGATGAAGAACTGAAAAGCAAAATCCACGAAAAGACTGCGGCCAAGCTTACAGAAGCAATGCAAATCTCCGGCAAGCACGAACGTAGCGATACCATCAAGCAAATCAGAGAAGACTTCAAGGCCGAGCTGAGTCCTGAAGAACTGGAAGAGAAAGCTGGCGCAATTAAAGAACTTTTCCATGACCTGGAAAAAGATATCGTGCGCAACCTGGTTCTCGACAAACACTATCGGGTGGATGGCCGAGGCCTGGCCGATGTCCGCCCCATCACCATCCAGGTCGGCTACTTGCCCAGGGTACACGGTTCCGCTGTTTTCACTCGTGGCGAAACCCAGGCTCTCGTTTCCACAACCTTAGGAACCGCTTCGGACGAACAACGGATCGACAGTTTGGAGTATAAGGGCACCAAATCTTTTTTCCTGCATTACAATTTCCCGGCCTTCTGTACCGGCGAGGTCAAGTTTCTATCCGGCCCCGGACGACGCGAAATCGGTCACGGTATGCTCGCCGAGCGATCCCTGATACCTATCCTGCCGGATAAAGATAAATTCCCTTACACCATCCGCATCGTTTCCGAGATTCTTGAGTCCAATGGCTCCTCTTCCATGGCTTCCGTGTGCGGAGGTTCGCTCTCACTGATGGATGCAGGCGTTCCCATCAAAGCCCCGGTTGCGGGTATTGCCATGGGTATGATTAAGGACGGTGATCGGGTTGCGATCCTTTCCGACATCCTCGGTTCCGAAGATCATCTCGGTGACATGGACTTTAAAGTGACGGGAACCCTTAAGGGCATCAACGCCCTGCAAATGGATATTAAAATTGGTGGTCTGAGCCACGACCTCATGGCCAAGGCCCTCGAACAGGCAAAAGAAGGAAGGCTGCATATCCTCGGCGAAATGGATAAAGCTCTGCAAAGTCCGCGAGAAGAGATGTCCCAATACGCTCCGAGAATCGTCACCATTACGGTGCCCAAAGATAAGATTCGCGATGTTATTGGACCGGGCGGCAAGGTCATTCGTGAAATCATCGACAAAACCGGAGTCTCTATCGACATCAACGATGATGGAGTGGTTTCGATCGCCTCCACAGATGAGGATTCTGCCAAAAGGGCCGTTGAGTTTGTGCAAAACCTTGTGCAGGAAGTCGAGATCGGAAAAATCTATCTCGGCAAGGTAAAAAAGATCGTTGATTTTGGTGCTTTCGTGGAAATCTTCCCTGGCACCGATGGTCTGGTACATATCTCGCAAATATGCGACCGTCGCATCAAAAATGTCCGTGACGAGATTCAGGAAGGTGATGAGATCAAAGTCAAGGTCATTGATGTAGATCAACAGGGCCGAGTCAAACTCAGCCGCAAAGAAGCCCTGCGCGACGCAGTTGCCGCAGAATAATTCAAGCGTTCACAATAAAACGGGAAGGGCTTTTTGCCCTTCCCGTTTTTTATTCCACTAGCCGTGGAGGCAACTGGGCAAGAGCCCATCAAGCCAAAAGTATCGTTTCTCTCCAGATAAAGTTATTGCAATTTGCCACCGGCTGCTAGCCGGGTACGCTGGCCTAGTAGTGGTCCAAATCCCAATCTTTGATCACTTCGATGGAGGGGTGATGGGTGAGATCGAAATGGAGGGGTGTCACCGATATATAGTTTTTAGCCACCATCACACAGTCGACTCCTTCTTCAGTTTCATCGAACCGCATCTCACCCGCCATCCAGTAATAGGTATTGTTTCTAGGGTCCACCCGTTGATCAAACGATTCGACCACCCGTGACTTCCCCTGACGGGTGACAGCCACCCCGGCAATCTCACTTTCAGGAACAGGCGGAACATTGACGTTCAGGATAACGCCCTGGGGTAGTCCCTTTTCAAGGACTCTGGAAATCAGCTTGCGGGTGAATTTCGCCGCAGGATCAAAATCCGGGTTTTCATAGGTGTCCAGCGAGACCGCGATACCGGGAACCCCCATAATCATCGCTTCGGTCGCGGCTGAAACAGTTCCTGAGTAAAGGGCGCAAATGCCGAGATTCCCTCCCAGATTGATCCCTGAAACCACCAGCCGGGGCGGTTCATCCAGCAATACCGCAATAGCCAGCTTGACACAGTCGGCGGGAGTTCCATTGACAGCATAACCCACGAGCCGACCTTCCTCCTCCACCTTCCGAACCTTGAGCGGTTGGGTCAGCGTGATCGCGTGGCCCATGGCGCTTTGCTCCGTCTCCGGAGCAACGATGATAACCTCATCCTCCTGACTGAGTTCCCGATACAGGGTTCTCAGGCCATCCGCGTTAAATCCATCATCATTACAAAGTAAAATCATATAAAATTTCTAAAATGTGAAAAAAAAGGGCGCTTCCTGTTGGAAACGCCCCAAATCTCAGGCCCCTCACCCAACCTTAGAAAAGGTCGGCACATCCAAGTGTCCTCAATTATGTTTACCGAAATACTCTTGCGATCCGGCAGGATCCGCCTTCATGCCATCTTCGCCCTGTTTCCAGTTCGCCGGGCACACTTCCCCGCTTTTTTCATGAAACTGCAGAACATCAACCATCCTCAAAGCTTCATCGATATTTCTTCCCAGGGGTAGGTTGTTAATGAGCTGGTGCTGAACCACACCTTCCTTGTCGATCAGAAACAGTCCACGGAAAGCAATCCCCGCGTCATGCATGACCCCGTAATCATAAGTGATTTTTTTGCTCAAGTCAGCAACGAGTGGATAGGTGATGTCGCCAAGGCCGCCTTTTTTACGGTCTGTATTTCTCCAGGCCAGATGCGAGAAATGGCTGTCGATGGAAACTCCCAGCACTTCGGTATTCCGCTTCTTGAATTCATCTATTTTTTCACTGAAAGCGATGATTTCGGTCGGGCAGACAAATGTGAAGTCCAACGGATAGAAAAACAGAATGACATACTTTCCCTTATAATCGGAAAGTTTGATTTCTTTAAAACTGCCATCAGGCATCACGGCTTGGGCAGTGAAATCCGGGGCAGGTTTAGCAACTAATGCTGACATATTTAGCTCCTCTAAATAAAATCTGTATTTAACGAAACACTCACTCTATCACAATTTTCCCAGGGCATTCAATTCAGATCAACAAGACTCCAAAAAAGTTTTATTGACCCTGCTAGACGGTATAAACCCATTTCACCCTCTTTCCCAGTCTTGACACACCGGAAAACCCTACTTACAATGATTTAAACCAGCGTGATACCCCTTCGGGGCACGAAGGTAAATGATGAGCATAACGCGCGACCCTATTGGCAACAGCTTTTTACCGCGAGCAACCGTTTTTCTCGGCTTAATAGACTCTTGCACCATTCTCTCCGGGCATGACCCGGTGGAAAATATGTTTCTATGGAAATTCTATTTTTAGGAACCGGGACCTCTACGGGGGTTCCTTCTCTGTGTTGTGACTGCGAGGTTTGCCTGTCAAAAGATCCACGCAACAAGCGTTTGCGCTCGTCGATTCTGGTCCGGCAAAACAGTCATACCGTTCTGGTCGATACCTCTACGGACCTTAGGCAACAATGCCTGCTCTACGGAATCCGGGAAATCAATACAGTCCTTTTCACCCATCACCACGCCGACCATGTTCATGGAATTGATGAACTGCGCAGTTTTAACTTTTTCAATAAAACCAAACTGCCCGTTTATGGTAACGCGCAAACCCTGTACCACCTGAATAAAAACTTCAGCTATATTTTCGGCAAAACCGAGCAGGTCGGCGGTGGCATTCCGCAATTGATCCTCAAAGAGTTGGAAGATAAAACCTACCTCTTCGGCGATATCCCCGTCACTCCTCTCGACATCCAGCACGGCAAGCTGATCATCAACGGGTTTCGCTTCAAGGACTGCGCCTACATCACCGACTGTAGCGGCATCCCGAATACCACCCGGGAAAAATTAAAAGGATTGAAAGTTCTAATTCTGAACGCCCTCGGATTCAAATCGCACCCAACCCATTTCAACCTCGACCAGGCCCTGAAAACCGCCGAGGCCCTGAAACCTGAAAGAACCATTCTGACCCACATCAACCATCATTTTGACCATGAAAAAGTATCCCGCAACCTGCCGGAAGGAGTAGAGCTGGCTCTGGATGGAATGAAAGTTGTGGTTGAGGAATAACCCCCCTAGCCCCCCTTATCAGGGGGAATTGTACCTCCCCCTAATAAGGGAGTTACTTTTTCTGTCTTGGCGCAGAGTAACTTGGCAAGAGCTCGTTGAGCCGAGACAACTCTTTGCTAGCCAAATAGAGTTATTACCCCTTCGGGGCACGAAAGCAAAGGAAGAGTATCACGTGCACCATTGCCACCGGCCGCTGGCCGGGCGGTTAGTCGAAATCGAAATCTCGCAGGGGTTTTTCGCCGGATCTATCTACATGTTTTGTTGATTCTTTGAAAGTTTCATCGAGAACCCGGCCACGTTCTTTCTGGTTCTCTCTATTTTTTTTGAAAATATCTTCATTTTCCTTTTTTTTATTTTCCAGACCCTTCACCATATCGGTGAGGGAAACCTCCGGCTTGGGTTTTCTCTCTTCCCAAATTATCTCGCCGGTTTTTTGGTCCACCTGAAGCTTGGTTTCACAACAGGGGCAGATAATATCCAGCTTTTTTGATCCCATCATCTAACCCAAAATAAATTCAAGATAGAAATTCAATCAATCATGCTGTGGCAATTCGCGTACCTTTTATTCAAAAGGTGTGCTCATGGCCAAAGACAGCCTTTCGTAATTCCTATCATTAATAACTTGCCTCCAAACCTGGAAGCCGTTATTAATTATATCAGATTTATATGTAGAGAAAAAATGCCAAGAAGGAGAAGCATGCAAGGGTATTTCATTACCGGAACCGATACCGGCGTAGGCAAAACCGTGGTGACCGCCTGCCTGGCTACCCTGTTCAAAGCCCAAGGGGAAGATGTCGGGGTGATGAAACCCATAGAAACCGGGGTGGACCCAGAATGTAGCTCCTCCGCAAACTCCGATGCCAAGTTTCTGATGGAAGTTACAGGAGTTCAAGACAGCTTAGAGAAAGTCTGTCCCTACCGCTTAAAAACCTCAGCCTCTCCCTATCAGGCGGCCAGGATCGAAGGAAAGGAACTCGACCCGACTCAAATACTGGAGAACTTTCACGCACTTCAGTCCAAACACTCCATGATGCTCGTGGAGGGCATAGGCGGACTCCTGGTACCGATAACCCACCGTTATAATGTGGCCGACCTGGCCTTACAAATGGGACTGCCGCTGATTATCGTCAGCCGCCTCCAACTGGGGACATTGAACCACACCCTGTTGACGATTAATGCCGCCCAACAACACGGACTAAAAGTCAAAGGTGTGATCCTCAACCCAACTGATGAAGGGGAGTTGGATACTATTGCGCAAGAGCAAGGCTCCTTGATCGAAGAATTTTCAGACACGCCCGTGCTGGGCACTTGCCCGTTTATCGAAGACGTTTCCGCCAAAGGGATAGAAAAAAATCTAACGCTGTTACAGGAAAAATTCCAG
>Ga0114993_10002534_pt1 | contig 19840 bp, 19 predicted proteins | sample ArcticOcean_MG_C_FD_87042 | JGI IMG/M metagenome (GOLD analysis project Ga0114993, IMG submission 87042) | Marine microbial communities from western Arctic Ocean - ArcticOcean_MG_CB2_150 | ecosystem: Environmental > Aquatic > Marine > Oceanic | place: Arctic Ocean: Canada Basin | collected...
ACACAGATCAGGTCCATGAGTGCCTCCAGTTCCACATAAGACCCGGGAGGCACCGTGTTGGGCGGTGAACTCAGAGCCGACTCGGCATCTATGAAGGTATTGGTAAAGAAATTGATGGGCTGCGGCACCACGCCAATCTCATAGCCCTCACGACGCATGGCGATATGCAGATTCTCAGCACAACTAGGATGGTGTCCTTCGTGGCCGTACTGCTCGTAGCGGAACTGATCGCAGGCAGCAAGCATCATATCATGCACACCACCAGCGCCGTCCTCGGTGAATGTCAACATCGGTCGTCGAAACCGACTGATCAGGGACTGCCCCTCGCGTGGTTTGACACTGCGATTCAATACCCAGGTGTGCATGGGTGACAACCACTCGCTGATGGTTTCAGCGTTATAGGCAAAAAAATCAGCCGCCTGTGCCCCTTTCGGTGTCGTAATGCGAAAACGCGCTCCCTTGGGAACCCGGTGAGCGCGACCCTCGCTGGCGGGTATGATGCTTCTTTCCATAACCTCTCTCCTTCCGTTTGTTGTGAAATCAATCAATTTGCAGCAAAAAGGTTACCAGCCCCGGAATCTGGATTAAAGAAGATCTCCTAGAAGCCGAACTAAAGCGGAAGACCCACCTATCGCTAAACTCCAAGCCGTCGTCCAGCATTATGCAGCCTTTGGTAACGCCGGCTGGACGGTCATTGCTGCCAGATATCCCGGTGCGTCATGCCGCCACCGTTGGCTTGGTACCCACTGCACAGTGCAGGCCTGAAGCGAATAGGAAGCTACCATCGTCAATCGCGGTCGATTTAGCCGCTATCCATGCCTGCGTCTCAGTCTCGTTGAACTGGGCGAGGAAATAAGACTCTCGATACGCCCACGCAGCACCCTGAGGGTCTCGCAGGGTCAGATAGTGGGGAAAGAATCGTAGATCCTCTAGCCCATTGGACAGGAATCGACGGTACAGACTGGCATCCGCGCACCCGTACTCGGTGACTGATTGATAAGGCGTCAGCACTCGTTCCAAAATCGACGCATCCACTGGTATGGTGCACACATTGCCCATATCAATGGCCCGAACGACAACACCGACTCGACCCCCGGGATTAACGACCCGAACCATCTCCTTGAGCATGCGGTCGGCATCACACTCCTCCATCACCGTCGAGGCAAACGCAATGTCGAACTCGCCGTCAACGAACGGCAGCCGCTCCGCATCTGCCTTCAGAAAAACCAACTCGCCGAGCCCTTCCTGATCCGCCAGCACACGAGCTTCAGCGAGAAAGTACTGATTCAGATCGGTGGCAGTTATCGGATTGTGTCGCTGAGTCCGGTGGGCGATCCAACGCGTCAGCACCCCAGTTCCACAGCCAATGTCCAGGATACTCTGCCCTGGCTCCAGATTTAGTTCGTCAAACACGGCCCCCACGGCCCGCTGATAGCCGGGCTCGGAACCACGGGACTCAAGCATCGCAACCATACCCAGGTGAGCACCGCCGAGTACGATCACCCGAAACGTCCTGGCGAGTATGTCGACAGCAGATCGCCACTGTGTGGGGGAAAGGAGCAGCGGGAGTAACACCAACGCTTCACCAGACCCGTAAGCATGGAACGAGACCCCTTCTATCTCTGCGACTACTTCACCTTGAGCTGGCAGAATCGTGACTCCGCCGTCGCCCTCGCGCCTTACCAGCGCGTCGACTACAGCATCTGTGTTTTCCTGGACCACATCGGTCCATGTGGTGGTATGGTAGTCATCGAAACGCAGCAGTCGGGCATCGGGCAGCGATGGGGCACCCTGCCTGACCACCTTTGATGGCAGGCCGTCACTGCCGGTGATGAGCGTTAGCCGATTCCCCAGCTCGGCCAACGAACTGCTTTCCAAGCGATTTGGATTGACCAGGGTAAGGCTGGCGACTCGCTGCTCTGTTGTATCCATCAGCGGCAAGATTTCACTGGCAAGCCCAGCTGCAAAATGGGCGCGCGTGATACCCAGGTGATCTAGAACAGCCGCTATCCGACGGTGCGGCGGCATCAGTTCCCCTCGACGGATAAGCGCTCGAATAAGTCGATTTCTGCTTCTTCTGTTTGAGCAACTGCGTCATAACGCGCTGCCGCAATATCGACACAGGTCTCGATGTCTTCCTCTAATAGATACTTTTGCGAGACCAATTTCCGGGCGACCTCTCCGATGCTATTCATATAGTCTTCACGCCCTAGATAGCGTTCGCAGACAGCTTTTCGGGGGTCTTTGCGAGCCGACACTCCGAATGGAAATGCGATGCTAGAGCCCAGGTACTCGAGAATCTGACCCGCGCCACCTGAATCAGAGCGCCTTAGATTGAACCCAGTATGCGTCGCAATCGGGACAGTCACATCGGGCATTGGAATGCCGCCGATCTCGTTGCCCTCACTGTCGAGTGCAGAGACAAGACAAGGATAAGGCTCACCCACGGGTTCAGCAGGGAAATCTCCAATGCCCTGGGCCGAACGTGGCCCCAGATCGAGTGGCCACAGCACAGGCAGCCGCGCCTGGTCCGGCTGTCCAATCGGAATGGATAACAGTGACCGCAGGACCTCGGCACGGTCTGCACCCGTCTGGTCGCGCAGCCGGGGGAACGCGCTAGCAGGCGGTTCCACACCGGTCATGACCCAGGACATAAAATGGGTGAGCAGAGCCCGGAACAACGGTCGGTAATCAATGACATTAAACCAATTCGTCCCACGGCTCCCGAACATACTCTGGTTGGTAAAGGGCAAGTCACCCGGTCCGTGCTGTGTGCTTGAAAACAGGTAACGTCGCACCTCGGCGGGGAGCTCAATATCCTGGCCAGACACGACGCTTAGGTGTGTCAAGGATGCATCGCCTCGCCAATATTCGGACGATGTATCGGTATACATAATTTTAGGTAGAACCTTCCGCTCGCGCAGACTATCCAGCAACCCAGCAGTCTGACCAGTCTGTGGATCGGTCTGCGGTTCATCCGCAAACGGGAACAAATGTCCAAAGCCAGGAGTAGGCTGTACTGATGGCTGTCCGTAACGATGGTTGAACTCGCCGCGTCGTGCCCCCGCGACGTGAGGAAACATGCCATCAAAAACCTGTCGATCCGCCTCATCGATATTTAAACCAAGGTGCATCAACGTACGCAGGAACCGACCGCACTGTGACACACCGTGCGCAATCGTATGTGTCACTACATCATGAGTAGGTGAATCGGAATCATACCGGGCGAACGAGCCAAAATCGCGAAACGCTAACAGGCCTGACCCGACGACAGGGCACTGGCTGGGCGTGTAGAACAGGTCATAGATGCGGCCGGCCTCAAATCCACCATCCAAGTTCACCTGAGTTGCCGGACTGCTGTCGTCAGCTGCCAGGAAACACCATCGGGATCTTTCTATACGCTCGGGTTCGTCCCAGAGATAGTCCCGGACCATCAAGCGGGCGGACGGATCGTCTGACTGGAACGGAGGGATTGGGGTGTGATTGCCGACAGCCCCCACGTGCTGGTCAGTCAGTTCAAACACGTCAGTCGGCACGTCAGGCTGGATTCGAAGCTGCATCTCGCTGGGCGCATCCAGTCTGGACGGTGAGACCATGGGTGCTCGGAGTCCCAAACGATGGGAATATCTGGGTACATCCCATTGCCAGCCAACAAAAGCGATAGACCAGCCATGGCGCATCAGAAAACCATCTCCAGGCTCGATGACATCTGAAGGAATCTGATCAAAAGGTGCTCGATTAAAAGAATTCAGTGCGAGCGGGTGACCGCGATTCGGCGCTTCAAGCAGCAGTGCCCCGTTAGCCTTGGCCTTGTTCACAGGCAGCAGCAGGGTCACGTCTCCATCGAAACAGACCTGGCCATTTTCATTGGTCTTAGCAAGATGCAGATCCGTAATGCCGAAGTTGGCTGGGTGACTGGGGTCAACAGCATAGCGCGCGACAGCATCGATACGCTGGTAGGCACCAGTCTCGCCGAATGTCGCGCCGTCCAAATATGGCTCACTTCGCACCAAGTCAAACCCAATTACCGGCATGGTCGGTCCTTTATCTCACCATCTGCGCCAGTCACTGAATAGCGTCGACAGTCTATTGCGCTCCAACAATCGTTTGAATCAACAGGGTAGTTCAAGTTGCCGCAAGACGGCAAGTACGATCGATCATTTAGGAGGGTATCCAAAAAAGCAGGAGAAATTTGTAGCATCTACCTCTACGATCACTACGCCGTCCACGATCCGGATAAACGGTAAATTAGTCAGTCGGATGTTGCGAGCGCTCCCCAAACTTTGACACGGTGGGGTTGAATCAGAAAAAGCGCACGCGATTCGGGTACCGAACGTCCATTCCAGCGTTTCTCCATGTGGACACCGTATTTGTCGATGAACCGAGCGCCGACCCGACTACGATCGGATTCGCTGGAAAGAAACGTCACGCTCCCCTGCACGATGATGCACGCAATACTGCCGCCACTTCCCGTCTCAATAACAAAACCGACGCGCGGGTCTCGACGCATGTTCCTAACCTTCATGTCATCAGCTTGACTCACCAGTGCAAACCCATCGCTGTCATGAATAAACCACATGGGCATAGCGAGTGGGCTACCGTCCGGATTCGACGTGGCCAACACACCAATTTCTTTCCCAGTTAGGTACTCCTGAACAAGCTTCGAGGCGAACTCGGTTTCCTTCATCGCTATCTCCTTATCGATCAATCGGTGGAGAACCCAGCATCTTTCGGGACTTCATCTTCAGGCCAACTGTGTTGCCACATGTGATGCTCGTAAACTTTTTCTCCGCGAAGATAAAACAGCTCCGCCCCGCGTTCCAGAATACATTGGCCGGTCTCTGGGTGGGTGTAACGGCTTTCCCAGGTACCGGCGATGCAGTTACCGTGGTGGCCACGGTAGGTCTTGGTTATCGATAGGTCGTGCGCATACTCGAACCAGCGACTCGGCCAGTTCCGCAGGCGCTCGCCTGTGTGTGATTGCCCCTGACCATAGTAAACCACGGCATCTTCCGTATACCCCGCCGCCGCCATAGCGCCATCACGGGCTTGCCAAACCTTCTCTACTTCGCGGATGAAGGCTACTGGATCAACCGACAGTAAAGGGCCTTTGTTGTTGTCATCGGGTCGTTTCATATCGCTATCTTAAACCCAAACCACAAACAAACTATTAATTCCTATATGCTCTTTACAAAATCAGTCGGTCGATTCGTGATGTACCGCGGCACAGTCGACGAGCGCATCAGCCCCTTCTTCCCAGTTTCACGGCAACCGGGTGCAGACTGGCCTTAGCGCTTGGTCGAACATCCATCCGAGCGAACCACGCGCTGATATTCCCCAGGCCAGGACCTACACTCTGGCCAACCCCGGCAACAAAGTCTGTGCAACAGTAGAGCACGAGGTCGGCAATCGTGAGGCGGTCGCCGCACACGTATTCCCTGCCTTCCATCAACACATCCAACCAGGCGAGACCATCCTGGGCGATTGCTTTTAAGCCATCCGCGGCCTCCGGCAGGCAGCGCATCCGGTCCTTGAACCGCTCCAGCCCCTCGGAATAACGAAATCCGTTGTACATGTTTTCCGTAATTTTCTGCTCAACTCGACGTGTCCACATTCTTGTTTCCGCCCGCTCCTGGGCAGTGGTCCCTATCAAGGCAGGAGCGGGATGCAATTCCTCCAAGTACTCGCAAATTACTACCGTCTCTGCCAATAACGAGCCATCATCGAGTTCCAGGGCCGGCATCTGTCCACCGGGATTCTTGTCGGTATACGGAGATTTGCGGTTCTCTGCTCCCAGAATATCGTACTCCAGGGATTCCAACTCAATTCCTTTTTCGATCATGAACATACGCACCATGCGTGGATTAGGTCCCATCGAATTAAGTAGTTTCATTCATTTCCCTCCTTTGGGTCTGCCTACTCTTACAACGATACTACTCGGGTGTCTGCAGACAGTATAAGAAATTGCAAATAGGCGTGGGCCGCCCGGCTCGCGACGTTACCAGCACCTGCCAGAAGCTGGCTATATGAGTCACCTTCAGTCGAGTTTACTTCAAGCTAAACTAAGGGGATTGTGATAAACCATAATAGTGACACGAGGATCTTTGTCGAAACAGGTAACCCGCTATTGAAACACTCTATTCTTAGAACTATTGCAATCGGCCTTAGTTTATTCACTTTCACATCTGCTCAAGCCAGCGAAGGAACCGTTACTTTTGAAGTTCTCACGCCAGAGACTGCACTGCAAGCAGCTCGAGCAGCACTAGAGAACTGCAGGGCATCGGGTTATCAGGTGGCCGTCGCGGTCGTAGACCGTTTCGGCGGTATCCAGGTGGTATTGCGTGATCAGCTTGCCGCACCACGTACTGTGGATACAGCGGTTGGGAAAGCCCGAACAGCGGCTGGTTTCAGAACAAACACGACTGACATGGTGTCAGTTACTGCCGAAGGAACACCCCAAGCCGGGATTCGCAAACTGCCCGGTGTCATCGTAATCGGAGGTGGTATGTTCATCGAAGCAGCGGGTTCTCTGGTCGGCGGAATTGGCGTATCAGGCGCACCCGGACCACATCTCGATGATATTTGCGCACAGACCGGAATTGACAATATTGAAGACCTTTTGGAATTTTGAATTGAGCTGAGGACAATCTCTATCGATTGTTGCATTCACGCTAGCAGCTATGAAGATACTGAATTCTTAAATTTGCTACTAACCATGAACTGTTGTGCCTGCACATCGGACTAAAATTTTTTAAAATAGATTTTTGACTAATCCGTTTAAATAATTAATGCAATTTGACTGCTCATTTAAAGATTAGTTTCATAATACGAAGGTCGGGAGGATCTAATACCCATCAACCGGCCATTTCAATGTGGTTGAGAATTGTGTGTGCCGCGTTATGACCTGGGATGCCGCTCACCGTTCCACCAGGCCAAGTGCCCGAACCACATAGATACAAACCTTTGGTTGGAGTCTTGTAAGCTGAACAATCTGCCAATGGGCGTAACCCAAACATTTGGGTGGGCATCATCTCCAGATGCATGATGTTACCGTCACGCAGACCAAACTCGTTCTCTAAATCCAAAGGACTGAGTGCGCGATAGTCTATTATCCTATCTTTAAGGTCAGGTATTGATCGGCTGATAATCTCTATACAACGAGAAGCCATTTCCCCTCGTTCGACCTTCCAGCTCCCTTGAGTCAGCTCAACAGGAGCGTGCCAGACATTACAGCTCATGATGTGTTTGCCCTCTGGAGCCATATCGGGGCTGGTCAACGACGGGATCAGCCCGAGGATGATGGGCTCTTCTGACGGTCGACCATACTTAGCATCATCGTATGCACGCTCCATGTAATCCAGACTTGGAGCCAACCTGAACTGACAACTCGCGTACGCCGTTCAAGCCCCGTGGGAGCTGCCGTGAACGTTGGTACTCCGTCTAGAGCCAGCGCTAATTTGAAGACCGAGCCTCGTTGGGGCAGTTGGTGCACATTCTGCTTAAACCGCGGCTCTTGCAGTGGATCCGACAAAAGGTCAGCAAGTGTGGTCCTTGGATGTAGATTGGAAACTACAGTTGTCGCCTGGATAAATTCACCGTTATCCAGTTCTACACCTTCTATCCCAGTCATGCCGGCAGCGATTTGCTTAACACCTGCACCGACACGTATTGTTCCACCCGATACTTCAATACTTTTCTGCATAGCCCGGGTAACGGCGCCCATACCACCGATTGGCAACCCAGTAGACCCTATCAAATACTGCCTGCGCGGATCATGCCCCGCTCCAATACATGAAGAAGCAAGTGATAACGGCCGCATGAGCAGCATGTATGCCGTCCCAGGCATGTAGGGGCCGACCAGATTTGAGGTTGCACTGATGGCCGCAATGACCGATTTAAGCTCTTCGGATTCGAACCAATCGTCTAATAAATCTTTTAACCTACCCAGAATAATCCTTGAAAATGCTTGCTCGTCTTCCGGTGTTTCTAGTCGTTGGACGAGTTCCTTAATGGTAGGTGGTGGTTTAAACAACGACACACCTGTTTTTCTAGCGAAGTCATTCAAATATTCAAAAAAATTAGCATAGGCCGTCACATCTTTTACAGAAAATTTCCCGATTTCCTCGGCTGTCTGTTGTGGGTCTCTCCAAGCGACCATAGCGCGACCATCGGGGAACGGTACAACCAAAGAGGGATCGGGCGACCTAAACTCAAGCTCAAATTTCTTCAACTCGAGATCGGACACGACTTTCGGCTCTAGCGAGCCCGGAGAGTTCGGCATAGACGCCTTAAATCCGGGCATAAATTCGTATTCTGTACATAACCGACCAACACGACCTCGCCGTTCAAGAACAAGCACCTTTAGTCCTGCTCGAGCAAGATACCCAGCGCAAGTTAAGCCGTTGTGACCGGCCCCAACGACAACGACATCATATCTATTGGTCATAATCAATTAATGGAACTGGGTTTTCCGAAGGCAGCGGCGACCTCCCGCGAACCATGTCCGCAATTTGTTCAGCAAGCATTATCGTAGGCGAGTTGGTATTACCGGTCGTAATGTGCGGCATGATCGATGCGTCGACCACCCGAAGTTGATCAACTCCATGAACTTTCCCTTGGTCGTCTACGACGGATTCTATGTCTGATCCCATTTTGCACGTCCCACAGGGATGTTTGGTAGACCGTAGCGTAGTCTTGATGAAATGATCGATCTGGTTCGCATCTGTAACCGATTCGCCAGGGGCTAACTGTTTCCCGAGGTAAGGCCGAAAAGCAGCAGTGTTAAAGATTTCACGAGTTTTTTCTATTCCTGCACGCAATGCTGTGTAATCCTGTTGGGTCTCCAGGTAATTAAAGACTATCGAAGGCGGCGTGTCTGGATCTTTGCTTTTTAGTTTGATATGTCCACGACTATTTGAACGCAAGTAACTCAACGCAACCTGAAAACCATGATCTTGTTCCGGCGCATTTCCGTCTTCATCAACTAGAAGCGGCATAAAAAGCAGCTGTAGATCTAGGTGAGTGAGGCCTTGCTTGGACTTAATGTATCCTGCAATCTCAAAATGATTTGTAGCACCCAATCCTCTGTTTGTGGCTAACCATTGAAGACCGATCAACGCCTTTCTATGCAGCTTCAGGGCACTCGTTGTGGTTATCGGCTGAAGTGACTCGTATCTGACGTTAACATTTATATGGTCTTGTAAATTTTTCCCAACACCGGGCAAATCGTGGATCATCTCTATATCGTGTTGATTCACGTGCTGGGCAGGACCAATTCCGGAAAGCATTAAGAGTTTCGGGGAATTGATTGAGCCGGCGCACAAAATGGTTTCTCGAATCGAACGAATGAACTGAATGCTGCCATTTATTCTCAGCTCCACACCCTGCGCACATTTACCCTTCATCGACACTCTTATAATCGTAGAGCCGCAAGCAATGGTTAGATTGTTTCGTTGCCGAACTGGCTCGAGGTAAGCGGTTGAACCACTTTCTCTCGCACCACCTCGAATCATCTGATCCATCAATCCGAACCCTTCCTGTTGTTCACCATTAGTATCCCTATTCCAGGGATACCCGGCTTCAGAGCTAGCTTGAGAAAACACCTCACACAAAGGATTGGAAAAATTTGGGGCAATTACTGAAACCGGACCACTCCCACCTCTAAATTCACTGGCGCCACCACTAAATGTTTCGAGTTTCTTAAAATACGGTAAGCAATTATTGTAAGACCAGTTCTTGAATCCAGCTGCCTTGGCCCAGCAGTCAAAATCAAGTCGATGCCCTCGTACAAAGCACATCGCGTTGATTGAAGACGATCCACCCAAGACTCTTCCACGAGGGCAAGACAGCTACCGATTTTCTAGATGGGGCTCAGGATCACCGATGTAGTTCCAATCATATTTCCAGCTATTCATTGCATGGGCGAATGCCGAAGGCATCTTGAGAAACACACTTCTATCCTCTGGACCCGCTTCAACAAGAAGCACAGAAATATCAGGGTCTTCGGATAGTCGATTTGCGAGTACACAGCCAGCTGAACCTGCACCTACAACGATGTAATCATAGGTATTCTTAGGGATGACCATGGAATGGGGTTCGTTTTGGATTTGTGCGCACGCACATACTATAAGCACACAGAACTACTTGTACTGTATAGAGACAATATACTTGATGGAAAGAAGATCTAATCCTGTAATGTCCCAAGCACAGCAGCACAAAGCTTGGCCATGTCGTGATGACAGAGCATTCACGTGCAGGATACAGCCTTAAATAGTATTCTCTAACTCTCTCCGGTGCCTGATTTTCCCTTCCTGCTCCAGCAACCTCTCTCCACAATCACTGACTTCATGACCCGATCGCCTCGAGGGATTTGGCCAGGGCTGCCACTCGCTCGGCTCGATAGGGAGCGCGCAGGGTCAAAATCACCTGATCCACACCCACCGCGAAGAGTGCGGCTGCGTTTTCCGCAACTTCGGCCGGGTCCTGATCTGCCGTCGATTCGATCTGCACTGAGCGCATAATCAGAGAGGAGTCTCGACCGACCGCTTCACAATGGGCCAATAGAATCTCATTTTTTTTTGCTAAATACCTCTGGTGTTGCAAACGGAAGATTCCAGTGTTGTGCAAATCTGGCAGCAATCCGCAGGGTTCGTTTCTCGCCGCCTCCGCCAATCACAAATGGCGGCCTGGGCTGCTGGGGGCCCTTGGGCTCGCAGCGGGCTTGTTCCAGTTGAAAATATTTCCCCTGGAATGTCGTGATTTCATGAACGAGCAGACTGTCAATCACTTCCACCGCCTCTTCGAAGCGGTCCATACGTTGCCCCATGGGAAGCAGGTCAATGCCGTAAGCTTTGGTCTCCTGTTCATTCCAACCGGCGCCCAAACCTAATTCCAAGCGGCCACCAGAAACAATATCGAGCGAAGCGGCCATATTGGCGACCAACGCGGGGTGGCGATAAGGCACCCCATTCACCATGCAGCCGATCCGAATGCGGGATGTCGCCTGAGCCAGGGCCGACAGGGTAACCCAAGCCTCCAGACAGGGCCCGTTCTTATCCCCTTGAAGCGGGTAGAAATGGTCAAAGTTCCAGGCCGTTTCAAAGAGTTCAACCTCGTCAGCGGCCCGCCAGACATCCAACATATCCCCCCAACTGGTATGCTGAGGTGCCGTCTTAATCCCAAATCGCATGGACCTCCCCCTCTTAATGGTTTTGAGTCTCAACCAATCCTAGCTGCCGACTACGGCTGCTGTCTGCAAGTGCCTTAGTCCGGTATAAGCAGCATAATCACCTTTTGCCGGGGTTCATAGTATTCATTTGTAGTCTTACCGTTTTTATGGCCAGCAATTCTTGATGTGTAGACCACACTTTCATCAGCAACACGGGCACTCTCTGTTATCGCTTTAGGCTACACAAAATACGGCGTTATCCACGCTATCCCTGCTCTTTCAACTGCTGTAGCCTAAACTTTGTTTACAGGCTGTATGCGTCTAGCTTTGCTTTTGCTTATGGGTCTGGCATGTCTGACCACACAGTAAGAAAGTATCAGAACCTCTAATTCGTGATTTGCGCGAATGACTAATTCCGCGACCATGTTAGATTTATCGCTTCCTAACCTCACCAACTCCAATCATGCTCACCGATCAAGCGCGTGGCTTTTTGAACAATCATCGAGTCGCCAGATTCGCAACCGCAGAACCCGGCGGTCAGCCGCACGTCGTGCCGATCTGCTACGCGGTATCCGATAACTCGGTGTATTTCACGATCGACGAGAAACCGAAGCGGCTGACAAACAAGCCGCTCAAGCGAATTAGGAATCTACAAAACAATCCACACGTTGCGCTAGTGGTCGACCGTTATGAAGAGGACTGGGCTCGACTCGGCTGGGTGATGGTACAGGGCGAAGCCGCTTTACTGGCCCACGGTGAAGAGCACACAAAAGCACAGGGACTATTAAAGGCTCGCTATCCTCAGTTACACGGAATGCAGATCAGCGACCTACCTGTGATTGCAATCCGGATAAAGCGCGTGGTCAGTTGGGGTAACCTGGGTACAGCCAGTTAATCCTGTGCTGTACTGCTTCTACTGAATTGACTACCTTCTTGGCAGCATCAAGGCGTTCTATAAAAATGGCAGTAGATAATTTGGCATCTACAGAATCTCTTCGTTTACTAGCACAATGAACAACAAACGCCTCACTATCTATTGGGGAGAAGAACTTGGACGGTATGGTTTCGGAGAGGACCACCCCCTTGGACGGGATCGCCTCGCTGCATTTCGCGTTGCGGCCATCGCTGCAGGAATTGATCGAAGCGTGGAAATTTCAGCTCCTATGGCGTGTAACGTTACCGACCTTATTTTGTTTCATGAGCCGGCGTATGTTCAGCGTGTAGAGGAACAGTCGACAATTGGCAAGGGGTATCTCGACTGTGGTGATACCCCTGCGTACCCAGGAATTTATGATGCTGGTCGGTTTGTCGTTGGAACAGGATTAGCTGCGATCAGTCGAATTATGGAACATAACCGGCACCGCGCATTTGTACCCATTGGCGGACTTCACCATGCTCGGCGGGATGGCGCTGCTGGGTTCAGCGTATTCAACGATTGTGGAATCATGATCGAGGCACTGCGACACCGTTTTGGAATTGCTCGTGTCGCGTATGTTGATATTGATGCCCACCATGGTGACGGCGTCTACTATGCGTTTGAAGAAGACCCTGACCTCGCTATCGCAGATATTCATGAGGACGGTCGTTATCTCTATCCGGGAACTGGGACTGCCAACGAGGACGGTAAGGGGGTTGCACGGGGTACCAAGTTGAATATCCCACTGGCACCGGGCAGCACCGACAGTGATTTTTTTCGCGCTTGGTCCCAGGTTGAATCCTTTGTCGAAGACCACAAGCCCGAATTCATCATCTTTCAAGCGGGTGTCGATAGCATGGATGGGGACCCATTGACCCACCTTCGATTCTCTGTGGCAGCACATACACACGCAACCAGGCGGCTGGTTGAACTGGCAAACAAATACGCCGAAGGACGTCTCCTAGTCTATGGTGGTGGTGGCTACAATCTTAACAACGTTGCGAACGGCTGGTGTGCGGTGTGCAAAGAATTAATTTAGTCTACAGATGATTCGTCGTGCATAAGTAATTCCGTGCCACTGTTTTATTCAGTCTTCCATCGGCGACATTGTTGTCAAAAGCGCTACCGACAGCTGTATGGTGTTGTGTATGGGTGTAACTATGTATTGAGATAATCGTACAGGGGTGCCAGGCTATCCGGATCTCCCGCCAGCTCCCGATTTGCAAATTCAATCACCACCACTTCATGATCCGTCAGATTATTCAGAGCATCTAGGTCTTCTTCAGGGGCCATTTTCTCGAGCGCAGTGAAATCTTCAAGATAACCAGGGTAGCGGTTCACCATGTACGTCATAAACTCGAACCAGTCGAACGATGCATGTCGTCCTACATAACTCTCTCCCCGTGTTTTGAGCTCCGATTCATCCCGGGGAACCAGCCCATATTTTTCGAGCAGCGGTACAACCGACTCAGCCGCACGGCGTTCTACCCTGGCGAGTACCGTCACCTTTTCCTGCTCTTCAAAATGATCAACGAGCCCATAGAAGTATGCCTCCCCCTCAATTTCCTCTTCGTAATAGGACAGTAACGTCTTCAGGTATTTGTCTGCCGTTATCATTTTTTTGGATCTGCCATCTTTAAAACACTTGCTCATCGTCGTCAAAACATAACATCACCTATAAGGGATAGTATTGTTACCTTTGTCGTGAAAATGGAGAACTTTATCAGGACATATACGCGCAAATTAATCTTAACTATTTGCCTTGATGTATGCCGCGGCCTGGTTTGCTGAATCGCGACCGCTATCGAGCCCGCCATTAACGGTACTGGCCTGTGTTCTATGCGTTGCCTCACCTGAAAAGAAGAGTTTTTCAGCCAGGGTTCTGCCGAGGGCTACACGAGCTGCGGACTTGCCTGGCCTGACAGCGGAGTATGCGCCGTCGAACAAAGGTATCTTTCCACAGGATGTGGCAAAGCCTTTCAAAAGTCTCTTTTCTACATCATTACCCAGCATACTTTTGATACCGTCCAGACCGTAAGCAATGGCCGTCTCCATAGACTCCAACTCTAATGCTTTTGCCTGGCTGCCCCCGACATAGCCGTAAGTAAGATTCGAATGGTTGGTATTGGTGAGGTACCCCACACCGGTTTCATCAATTTGTTGCTGATAGACATAAGTATCTGAGCCAAAGCCAAAAATATCTTCACTGAACAACAGGCCGATGTAGTTCATGACCGCCATATCGATATCATCGATTGCTTCTTGCTTCTCAACCGGTAAGGCGGGGATAAATCGTATTCGTTCAGCAGCGAGCACTCCTACCGATACGGTGAGAATCGCAGCACGTGCCCTGATTTTGCCTTCTGAGGTCATTACCTCGACATGATCTCCGCTCCAGTCAATCTCTCTGACTGCTGTCCCCAGACTGACCGGTATGTCCCGACCGTAATGAGCTACGACCGCGCCATAGCCTTCGCCGCAAAACCAGTTGTCTGCGTCCAGGCTGTTCCACCAACTTTTCGGTGACCAGTCTTTAGAGTCTTGTGCCATATCCCAGACGCCATACTCTGATGCAATCGTATATCCCCAAGGTTGTAAGAAAAAGTCATCACCAAGTGCAGCCCGTGCGTTATCTTTCTGCCCTGTTGCATCACTCAGGGCAGAGCTCCGAATTCTTTTATTGAATAATGCATCGGTTTTCCAAAGATCAGTCAGTTCCTCCTTGGTGGCTTTACGATTGCCAACAAAGTATTGTTGCCCGCCGTCGTCTCGATAGATATTAAAACCATTACTTCTCGCATGAGAGATCAATGGATTCGTGGGCGAAGCCCTCATCCAGTGTGCATGCGTATCGAACGGCAGACCAAAAACCTTGTTATTCGTATGAGCCCGTCCACCAATACGATAATTGGCTTCTACCACTACAAAACTAATACCTTTATTCTGCAACGTTTTAGCCGCCTCTAAGCCAGCAACACCAGCGCCAATAATTACCACCTCGGGGTTAGTAACATCATTACCCAACGCGATACGCGGAGCCAACACTGATGCTGTTATTGCCTTTAATATGAAACGGCGGTGTTGCTGCAATTTCTGGCCCATAATTAAGAGATTCTTTTAAGACATTGACCGACGATTCTGCGGATATCGTAGGTCTTGAAGGTTTCTGGGTAAGGCACAGACATAAGAGATTACATTCTAACTTGCGATCCATTCCGGTTATACCGCCACTAGACGGTCTGTTGGGTATAGAATAAATTTGGTGGGCTGAGGTGGTGATTACGCCGCTAGTAGTGTTTTCAACTATTAACACGACAAGGAAGATAAATATGAAAAGTAATGAATTTATTGCACGTCTTCGAGATGGGCAATATACGCGCCGAGAGGCGCTCAAAACATTGGGCGCCATGGGCTTCGCCCTTAGCGCAATGCCTTTAGGAATTCGCTCAGCAGTTGCCGCCGATAACGCGACCTATTTCACGTGGGGCGGTTATGACGACGACGGCATGTTTGCCCCCTACATTGCCAAGCATGGTGGCCCACCAAACTACGTAACGTTTGGCGACGCCGAGGAAGGTTTTACTAAGATGAAAGCGGGCTTTGTTGTCGATATTACGCATCCCTGCTCTAACGACATACCACGATGGAAAGACTCGGGCATGTTTCAGGCGATGGATAAAGGACGTCTGGAACACTACGGAGATCTTTTTGGTGCTCTTGTGAATTTGCAAGGCGCTAGTGATGGAGCAGGGCAGTGGTTTATGCCTTTTGACTGGGGCGCCACATCGATTACTTATCGTACCGACCTTGTTGACCTTCAGGGTAAAGAAGAATCCTGGGAGATGCTGTTTGATCCGCGTTACAAAGGGCGGATTGCCGTTATCGATAGCGCGGCAGATACTTGGTATTGCCTGGCGATTCTTGCCGGGGTCGATATCGGGAAGCCATTAACCGGGGCAGACATCGACAAAACCAATGCGCTCATGAAAAAACTACGACCTCAGGTTCGGATGTTCACCAACGACATGACATCACTGAGCCAAGCAATGGCGTCAGGCGAGATCGTGATGGCCATAACCTGGAACGAAACTCCGGTTGGTCTTGCAGGCGAAGGCCATGCTGTCCGATTCGCCAGCCCGAAGGAGGGCGCGTTAACCTGGTGTTGCGGTCTGATGATGCACAAGGACGCGCCTAATCTGGACGGTGCCTACGACATTGTGAACGCGATGACATCGCGCGAAACGGGAGTGTACATAATTGACTGGTGGGGTTATGGTCATTCCAATTCCGAGTCGTTCAAGATGGCCGATCCGGGCGTGCTCGCACAATTGGGGTTGGACAAAGATCCCATCGCCTATCTCAATTCAGGCCATATGGGGATACCTCAGGCGGACGAGATTGAAACTCGTATCAACCGCGACTTCGAGGCAGTCAAGACCGGATTTTGATCTTGTCGAAAAGCGTTGCCTGGTTTAAATCAGGCAACGCTTTACCTGTGTTGTTGCTGTTGCCCAAACTTGGGCAGGCAAGGTACGGACACTTGCACGTGCGTGCCGCCCCGATCGCGCTGGAGATTTGAACTCGGCGCGCAGCGAAAGGCGTCGTAGTGATCCTTAAGCAGGTCAGTCCTAATCGTAAGTCTTATGAACCGCAGACCCCCGAACCCCCTTGAGCGGCTGCGCGCCCATTTGGGCCGCCGCCCAGCGTTGCGTGGCTATTTGCTGCTCTCTCCAACGCTGGGCCTCGTTGGAGCTCTCATGTGCATTCCCATCCTGGCGATGGGTGTAATGAGTTTCTGGCAGCAGACCGGTCACATGTCTTTTGACATGAGCGGCACTCTGCAAAACTACGTCGAGGCCCTCACACGGGATATGTACCGGGTGCTCTTCTTGCGCTCGCTGGGCATTGCTGGATTGACTACGCTCGCGACAGTGGTAATGGCGTTTCCTTTAGCCTACTTCATTGCGTTTTATGTCAAACGTCACAAGATGGTGTGGATTATTCTAGTCACCTTACCTTTCTGGACTAGTTACCTGCTACGTGTTTTCGCTTGGAAAGTTATTCTTGGTTACAACGGTGCAGTCAACTCGGGCTTGATGGCACTCGGTGTCATAGGCGAGCCGTTGACTTTTCTGATGTATAACCCCATAGCCGTGGTCATTACCCTGACACACGCCTGGGCGACGGTGGCCATTTTACCAATTTACGTATCTCTGGAGAAAATTGATCGATCGGTTCTGGAAGCAGCAACGGATCTGGGCGACAGCCCGTTTATGCGTTTTATTCGCGTAGTATTACCGTTGGCGCTACCCGGTATCCTGGCGGCATCTGTGTTGATTTTTATTCCCACCGTAGGAGATTATGTCACGCCCTCACTGGTGGGCGGATCCGATGGCTACATGATTGCCAATGTGATCCAGTTCCAGTTTAGCCGGGGCAGCAACTGGCCATCAGGCGCCGCGATCTCGCTGACCTCAATGACTATTGTTGCGGTACTGGTTGCGGTCTTTGCCTGGTCTGCCCGGCGTCTCAGCGGGCGCAAATCATGAACCGTAACATGAAGCTTGCGGCGCGCATTCTTGGCACGTATGCCGTGATCTACGTTGCGTATCTTTACCTGCCGGTACTATTTTTGCCGCTCTTTTCATTCAACGACTCAATTTATATCAGCTTCCCGCTGCGTGGATGGACGCTTAAGTGGTATCAGATCATGCTTGCTAATGAGGCTTTGCATCGGGCCTTGATGAACAGCCTCAAGGTCGGCATTACAACTGCCTTGATCAGCACCGTCCTGGGAATACTGGGCGCCCGCGCTGTGACGCGGTACCGATTGCCGGGGCAAAAACCGGTGGTGGGTGTGATCATGCTGCCATTGGTGGTGCCGGAAATCATCCTGGCCATGGCACTACTGATTCTTATCTTACGGCTGGGAGGCTCACTGGGCCTGGTAAGTATTGCAGCGGGCCACATTCTAGTCTGTGTTCCGTTTGCGATGGTCGTACTGATGTCACGTTTTGAGGGCTTTGACCGGTCTTTGGAAGAAGCTTCTCACGACCTAGGTGAGAACGCCTGGTGGACTTTTTGGCGTGTTACATTTCCTAATGTGCTACCCGGGATAGTTGCTAGTTTATTGTTGACCTTTACCATTTCTTTCGATGAATTCATCATGGCATTTTTCTTGGGTAGCACTAATCCTACACTCCCGGTATTTATGTGGAATCAGCTACGCTTTCCTAAGTTATTACCTGGCGTTCTGGCGCTCGGGGCCTGCATCCTTATCGCGAGTGTATTTATTGTTCTACTGGCAGAGTGGTTTCGCCGACGCAATAACTCCGATGCGCAAACTGGAGATATGATCATTGGCTGACGCATTTATCGAGATAGCCAGCATTTCAAAGTCGTTTGGCAATGTCACGGCAGTGGATAATATTTCCCTTTCGATCCGGAAAGGGGAGTTTTTTTCGTTATTGGGGCCTTCTGGTTGTGGCAAGACAACCCTGCTGCGTATTCTGGGAGGATTTGAATCGCCCAGCGTTGGCAAGATCATGATCGAAGGACAAGATATCACCCATATGCCTGCACACCTGCGGCCCACCAATATGGTATTTCAGAATTACGCGATTTTCCCTCATCTTAACGTCGAACAGAACGTAGCCTATGGACTGCGCAAGCAAAAATTGTCTCGTGAAGAGCAATCTGAGAAGGTGTCAGCAGCGCTTGCTATGGTACAGCTAGAAGGATTTGACAAACGCGGCGCCGACGAGATGTCCGGCGGGCAAAAACAAAGGGTCGCCCTGGCGCGGGCATTGATTAAACGACCTAAAGTACTGCTTCTGGATGAGCCGCTGGGAGCATTAGACAAGAAGTTGCGAGAAGAAATGCAGATAGAGCTGCGTATGCTACAGCAGCAGGTAGGGATTACCTTTGTGTTTGTCACGCATGATCAGGAAGAAGCCTTGACACTTTCCGACAGGGTCGCCGTTATGAATGAGGGCCGGATTCTTCAGCAAGCGCCGCCTCGGGATATTTACGAGCGACCCAGCAGTCGGGAAGTGGCTGATTTCATTGGCAAGATGAACCTGCTGAGGGGAATCGTTGAATCTATCGGGGAACAGGTAGTGGTCTCGTCAGCGGAACTCGGGTCTGTCTCGGTCAATGACAACAGTCAGGCCGTGCACCCTGGTGACCGGGTCACACTCGCAGTAAGGCCTGAAAATCTTTCTTTGAGCGATACCCCATCTACGGGGGGATTACCAGTCACCATCGCCGCCAGCGCCTTCTGGGGGCACACGACCTATTACCGCATCAATCCCGAGGGAGTGGGGACCAATACCCTGGATATCTCCCAGCAGGATTACCGTGGTTCCAAAAACAGCGGAGATCAGGCGTGGCTGTGTTTTAATTCCAGCGATTTCCTTTTGCTGAAGGACTAATACCTCTTTCATCAACGTGCGTGAGATTGGTGCTGAACTAAATAGATTTAACTTAACGGGGTGTCCGATCTATTAGTTGTTGGCATAAGTTAACTCACCCTCGCCGGTGCATCTCTATCGCAACAACACCTCGCTCCTTTTTCCTCATAGCATTGCTGGAAGAGCGGCAAGCAACCAGCCGCCAAAGGCTGTGAGAATAACGACAAGCCATGGCGGCAACTTCCAAAATACTAGCAAGGTATAGGCGCCAATCGCGAGTCCAAAATCGGAGGGCGATAAGATCGCGCTCGTCCATACCGGATTGTATAGTGCCGCGAGCAAAAG
>Ga0114993_10002546_pt1 | contig 19792 bp, 18 predicted proteins | sample ArcticOcean_MG_C_FD_87042 | JGI IMG/M metagenome (GOLD analysis project Ga0114993, IMG submission 87042) | Marine microbial communities from western Arctic Ocean - ArcticOcean_MG_CB2_150 | ecosystem: Environmental > Aquatic > Marine > Oceanic | place: Arctic Ocean: Canada Basin | collected...
AGACGAAAAAGTATTTTTATTCTTATCTTTTTTATACTTATCTGTCAGATAGATAATAGAAAGTAATTTGTTAGACAGTATTTCTTCATCTACATTGTTGAAATTTAACATGTAATTAATAATATTGCCTGGAGTTTCTGCGTAAAGACTTTTTTCTATATAATTAAATTTTCGATTATTGTTTTCTGAAGAAACGATTTTGTCTAATATTTTTCTTTTTTCATCTTCTGTAAAAAATATTTTATATTCAAAGCATCTAGATTTTAATGTATCCGGGATATTAGAAAATGAATTGTAGACAACAAAAAAAAAAGTATTTGTTGTAGGCTCTTCAATTGGTTTAAGCAATGCATTTAATGAGTTTTTGTTCAGAGATTCAGCATTATCAATTAAGACTAATTTTAAATTTTTGGAATAGCTTGTCTTTGTTAAAAACTTTCTTAAAAATCTAACATTCTCAATTTTAATTTCATTATCTGAAGGGTGTTTATCAAGTAAGAAAAAATTGGGGTGGGTATTGTTTGATAAAAGTTTGTAACTTAAATTATCTTCATTTATTTCTTGATTCTTAATAGAATATTTTTTTTCTTCATTTTTTGATAAAATAAAATTTATAAAATGGTATAAAAAGGTAGATTTTCCTAATCCCTTAGGTCCGGTTAATAATATAGCTTTGGGTAATTTATCTAAAAGAAACAGCTTTATAAAAGAATTAAAAAAACTTTCATATCCAAAAAGGCTCAGTTGTTTTTTAGGATTTTCAATATTTGTTCTATCTTTCTTAATTTTCATTTTTTCATTAACTTTAGAAAACTTTTAAGTATTAAAATTTCAGTTTCTTTTGAATCTTCGGTATTATCAATAATTACATACTTTTTTTTATTACTTTGAGCAATCTTAATAAAAGCATTTTGTGCTTTTTCATAAAATTTTTTAGAAAATTTATCATAACGATTTTTTTTCTTTCTTTTGTTTAATCTTTTTAAAGCTTTAGATATCTTAATTTTTAATAAAAAGGTTATATCTGGCTTAATACCTTTTAAAATGTGTTTATGAATAACGTCTATTAGGTTTTTTTTAACTCCTTTGCCAAAAACTTGATATGCTATTGTGGAATCTATAAACCTATCACAAATTATAATTTTCTTTTTAGCGATTGAAGGTTTTAACTTATGTATAATATGTTCGTTTCTTGCCGCTAGGTAAAGTAAAGTATCTGTATATTTATCAAATTCCTCTTTAAGATTTGGGTTAAAGTAATCCTTAAGGATCAAATCTCTTATTTTCTCAGCACCAAAAGTGCCGCCAGGTTCGCGTGTAAGAATTGTAGGAATTTTTTTTCTTTTTAATGATTTGAAAAGTTTAAGGCTTTGATAAGATTTACCTGAGCCTTCTATACCCTCAAATGTTACAAAAAGAGCTTTTCTCTTATACATCACCCCATACCAAGTAATTTAGAGATTTGAATAATCTTGAAAAAATATTTGATCTTTTTACATTTTCAGCTGAATAAAGAGGAACTTCTTCAATTAAATCATCTTCAATATAAACTTTAAGAAAACCTATCTGATCACCTTTTTTAATAGGAGCCTCAATTGGTGATTGATGTTCTATTATTGCTTTAATCGTATTTTTCTTTCTTTTTGGAATTGTTAAATAAATATCTTTTGTAGTAACGACATCAACTTTATTTTTTTTTCCTAACCAAACGTCTATCAATCCAACAGATTCATCCGATTTAGCAACTTTAATTGTATCAAATTTACGTGCGCCCCAATTTAATAATTTAGCAGAATCACGAGATCTAGAATTTTTACTTTCAAAACCACTAGCCACTGCTGTAATTCTTCTTTCTCCGTTTTTCATAGAAGATGCTAATGAATATTGTTCTACAGTTAGAAATCCAGTTTTAATTCCATCGACTCCTATATTCTTATAAAGCAATGGGTTTCTATTTCCTTGCGTGATAGGGTCTCCACCAGTTCTTTCCCAAGTAAATGTTGTCTCTTTAAAATAAGCATCATAATATTCTGGAAAAACATCAATCATATATCGAGACATCTTAAGTATATCTCTAACTGTGGAATAATTATCAGGATTATTTATTCCAGATGAATTAGCAAAGTTAGTATTATATAAACCAATTTCTTCAGCTTTATCATTCATAAGTTCTACAAAATCTTTTTCACTACCAGACAATCCTTCAGCTAAAGCAACACACGCATCGTTTCCCGAAACTATAATTATACCTTTAAGAAGCTCATCGACTGTAATTTGATCGTTCAACATAATAAACATGGATGAGTATCCACTTTGTGACATTCTCCATGCATTTTCAGAAATAGTAATCAGTTCATCTAAAGAAGTTTGTCCTTTTTTAAGTAAATCAAAAGTAACTATGACAGTCATAATTTTTGTCATTGATGCAGGGTAAATTTTAGCATCAGCTTCTTTTTCATATAATATTTTCTGAGAATGGTGATCTTGTAAAATTACATATCTAGCATTTATATCTATTTCAGCTGAACTGCTATTGCAAAAAAGTAAAAAAAATATTGGTATTGTAAAAAATTTCAAAAAATTCATTATTAATCTATATATATATTTAAATCTTCAAAGCCTAAATTATTTAAACTAATATAAATGCCTTTTAAAGCATTAAAATTATTAAAAGGCCCAACTAACAATCTATATTGTTTATCATTAATTTTTTTAACAAAAAATTTTTTAGATTTTGTAGTTTTTATAAGGTTTTTTTTTAATTTTTTTGCACTAACTTCATAATAAAAGTCAGAAATGAGAAGTGTATATCTACTTTTTTTACTTTTATTTAAAGTTTTAATTTTTTCTTTTGAAAGGTCATCAATTTTAATTTCGTTAACAGGAACTTTTTCTGCGACATTTTTTTCTTCATCAAAAATATTTGCTTCCTTAGCAATAAATTTTTTATTTTTTTTAAGCTGAATAACTTCTACATATGGGTTTTCATAATCTAGATTAAGGACTTTAGAAATTGGTTTTGTAATTACTATGTTAAAGACTTCTGGATATATAGCATTATTAATAACCTTACCAATAACAAATTTAGAATTAAGAGGATTAATAATTTTAACTAAAGTGTTTCTTTTTAAAAAAGCATGAATTATGCCAAACTCATTACTTTTCATCTTTTTATTAATAACTTTGTTTGTAAAAGATTCGTCAGAATAAATTAGTGCAAAACCTAAAGATCTGTAAAGTTCTTTTTTGTAAATAATACTTTTATCTTTTTGTACAGTATTAACGCAAGAAGAGATTAAAAAAAAAATTAATAAATATAATGTTTTTGAAGGTATTTTCATATTTTAATTAAACTCGAAAGTCTACAAACGCTAATTCCAAACCTTAATGATCTATTCCAATTTAAAATTTTTTCATAATTACTAAAAACTAAAAATGTTGGAGTATTTTCTTTTCCATCTGGTTGAATTAAAGCCGCTTTCAAATTACCATTCAATTCACTATTATTAATTTTAATTATACCTTTTTGTTTCCATTTTGATAGTTTTAATCTATTAGAAATATTTCTTGCAGATGAATTAATATACTTTTTATTAATTTTTTTAGTTAATTTAACTCTATAAAAACAAGGTTCATTTATTCTCCATCCAATTTTATTAATATAGTTAGCTGCTGAAGCAAAAGAATCTTTAATAGATTCTTTTAGTTCAATTTTATTATTGTTATCATAATCAATTGCATAATTTTTTATTGTGGACGGCATAAATTGGAAATTACCAAAAGCACCCGCCCAAGAACCATAAAGTTTATTCGGATCAACTAATTTTTTATCTACCAACTCTAATAATATTAAAAGTTGTGATGAAAAAAAATCTCTTCTTCTTTTGTCAAAGCTTAATGTTGCCAATGAAGAAATAATATCCATCTTTCCAACATGTTTACCAAAGTTTGTCTCGATTCCCCATAATGCTAATAGTATTTCTTTCTCTACCTGGAAATTATTCTCAATTTCTTCTAGAAGTTTTGAATGTTTTATTAATAATTTTCTGGCTTTTTTAGTTCTAGATAAATTTGCTCTTTTTTTTACATAGGTATTTGTATCTTCATAAAATTCTGGTTGTTTTCGATCATATTTAATTACTTGTTCAAGAAATTTTACATCCTTGAAAACTATATTAATAGTTTTTTGAGATATTCCTTTTGACAAGGCGTCTTTTTTATAACTTTTTAACCAAATATTAAAATTTGATTCTGAAGAAATAGCAAAATTCGAAATTCCAAAAGAAAATAACGATATTATAAAAAATAATTTAATTTTGTAAATTTGACGCATGTATTTTATTACCATAAACGTAATTTTTTAACTATTTCTAAAATATACATAAAGCTTTAATAAATAGTGTATATTTGTTATATATATTATATTAAAACATATGAGTATTTATTAATATGAAAGTGCTATTTTTATATCCCCTGTGGACAGGAGAAACTAAAGGAATCTCAAAGTACTTTGCTAAAACTTCAGGAGGGACATACATTCCATACAACTTGGCTCTTCTGGCGGCAATAACTGAGAAAGCTGGTCATGAAGCGAAAATCATAGACGGGGAACAAGAAAAGATTTCTTTGGAAGAAATAGTTAATAGATCTGTAGATTACAATCCTGATGTCATTGTTTTTACTGGAATGACGCCTTTTTACAATATAGCAGTTGAATGTGCCGCTTTGTTAAAAGAAAAAAAATTAAATGCTTCTATTTGTGTTGGGGGGCCTCACACAACTATTATGGAAGAAAAAGCTTTTAATAAAGAATTTGATTTTGGGTTTGTGGGTGATGGAGAAGAATCTTGGGTTAAATTTTTAAATGCTAAAGAAAATAAAATTAACTTTAGCGAAGTACCTGGATTAATGTATAGAGAAAATGGCGTTGTTAAAAAAGTTAAAAGAGCTCACGCAACAAAAGATTTGGACGCTTATCCGATGGCTGCTTATCATTTACTTAAAATGGGTGATTATAAAATAGGTACATTAAAAGGAAGATTGCCTTTTACGTCAATTATGACATTTCGTGGATGTCCATGGAAATGTATTTTTTGTGCCTCCGATGCATTGGACACAACAAGAATTTTAAAAAGATCTATAAAATCTGTCGTTGATGAAATGCAACATATTGTTGAAAAGTATAATGTTCGACATTTTATGGTTTTAGATGATGTTTTGACTCTAGTTAGAAAAAGAACTGTAGAATTTTGTAATGAAATTATAAATAGAAAATTGAATATAACGTTTGAAGGCAGCACAAGAGCAAATCTTCTAGATGATGAACTGGTTGCTCTTATGAAAAAAGCAGGTCTAAGCAGACTTTCGTTCGGTTTAGAAACCGTAGATGAAGATATGCGAAAAACAATGAATAAAAAAGTTCCTCTTGAAGCGTACACGCAATCAAATGCTTTACTAAATAAATATAATGTCGAGGCATTAAACTCTATTATGATTGGATTGCCTGGAGAAACTGAAGAAAATGTTTGGAAAACATTAAATTTTCTAAGTAAATCAAAAGAAGTTAAACAAGCTAATTTTGCAATAGCAACACCTTATCCAGGGACAAAATTTCATGAGATGGCAGAAAAAGGTGAAGGTGGTATGAAATTACTTAGCAATAACTTTACTGAATACAAAAGATATGGACAAGCAGTAACTAAGGTTAATAACCTTGGTCCTGACGATTTGGTGAGATTACAAAATGAAGGGTTCGTTAGTATTTATTCAAAGTATTGGAGATGGATGCCTGTGTTAAAAAGACATGGGTTGATTGGTTTGCTTCTAACTTTTGCTCGTATGTTTAAAATGCTTAAGGATAAAATTAGTTATAAAGCTAGAAACTTTAGCAAGAAACCGGCTATTGATCAGCAAAGCAATTAGAAAAATATTTATTATTTCTTTTCTAAAATATTCTTTATTATATATCTAGGTCGACCTTGTGTTTGCTCATAAATTCGAGCAATATAAAGTCCAGTTATGCCTATTGTTGTTAGTATCATTCCTGAGAAGAACGCTAACGCAATTATAATTCCGCTAGAACCAGGGATGGCAGTCCCAATAAGCTTTGAATAAAGTGTATAAATTATTAATAAAAAAGAAAATAATATTGCAAACAATCCCACAAATATTCCTAAAAATAATGGGCCAGTCGAGTATCCAGTTATTCCTCTTACAAACTCAGCGGTGGCACCATACCAATACTTAATAGATAAAAAAGTAAATTTTGAGTCACCAGAAAAACGACCTTGTCTTTCGTAATCAACGAAATCTTGATTGAAACCCACCCAAACTGTAAGACCACGTATATATGGGTTGTGTTCATTTAATTCATTAACGTGAGTAACTGCTCTTCTTGATAATAATTTGAAATCACCAGAGTCTAAAGGTAAAGGAATGTTAGAAGTCATATTAATGACTCTATAAGCTATTTTTGTTAAAAAAATTTTTAAGGCACTTTCTTCAAATCGCTTAGTTCTTCTTGTGTGGACAACATCGTTTCCTTTTTCAAATTTTTCTATCAATTGAGGTATTATTTCAGGAGGGTCTTGAAGGTCTGAATCCATGTAAACAACAGCATCTCCGTTAGACAACTTTAGTCCTGCCAAAACACAAGGCCCAACACCAAATCTTCTAGACATATTAACAATTTTGATAGGATATTGTTTTTGAAGTTCTATTAGAATTTCTTCTGAAGAATCTGTAGAGTCATCATTTATAAAAATAAGTTCTAAATTCCAATTATTTAACTTCTCTAGCGCTAAAACAGTTCTTCTAACCAACTCTTTAATGTTGCTTTGTTCATTTCGAAACGAAAAAACGACAGATAGTAATTTCATAATTAAAATATTAAGTTTTTATACATGATGAAAAAAGTATATTATACAAAATTATGAAAAAAAAAGCAAAACCAGCTGTATTTTTAGACCGTGATGGAACTTTAAACTACGACGATGGGTATACATACAAGTTTTCAGAATTTAAATTTAAGCCTCACGTGTTAAATGGTCTCAAGTTTTTATGTAAAAAAAAATACTTAATTTTTATTGTTACAAATCAAGCTGGTATAGCAAAAGGGAAATTTAAGATTAATGATCTATATAAACTGCACAAAAGTGTAATAAAATACTTAAAAAAAAGAAATATTTATATAAATGATATTGAGTTTTGTCCCTACCATCCTAAAGCAATAATAAGCAAGTATAAAAAAAAAACAAATTATAGAAAGCCTGGAAACCTAATGATTAAAAAACTAATTAGAAAATGGAATGTTGATAAAAAAAATAGTTTTATGTTAGGAGATCGCATTTCTGACAAAAAGGCAGCACAAAAAACAAATTTATATTTCGAATACCCTAAATATAACTTTTTTTCACAAGTAAAAAGAATTCATACGAAAAAAGTTAATAATTATTAATAATTTTTTCTTTACTATGACTAAAAATATTTATTAATTCTTCAATCCCATCTTCTATTTTAACCTTTGCTTTAAATCCTTTTTTTTCAATTTTTTTATTACTAACATAATAATCTCTTTGATCAGGATCTTTTCTATTTTTAATAATTTTAATAGTCAGAAATTTTAACTGGTCTTTAATTTTTTTTGCCAACATAAATTTAGTCAGATTTGCTGAAGATAAACCTAAATTATATACGTTTGACTGAAGTAGCTTAAAGTTTTTTATAGAAAAAATAATCGCATCAACAACATCCTCTATGTGTATATAGTTTCTTCTAAAATGTGGTTCAAAAAGTGTAAGTTTTTTTTGGTTAACAGCAGTTTCAACAAAGTTATTTACAAGCAAATCTGTTCTCATTCTATAAGAGTAGCCAAATACAGTGGCTAATCTAAAGCCTATAGTATTTTTAGATTTCATAACAATATTTTCGGCATCTACTTTAGTTCTGCCATATAAAGATATAGGATTTAATTTTGATTTTTCATCACAATATTTGTTTTTTTCACCAATTCCATATCCAGAATTAGTAGTTAAATAAATAATTTTATTTTTTTTTTTAATATTTTTCATTAATGTTTTAATCGAATTTAAATTTACTGATTTAGCTTCTTTTTTATTTTTTTCACATAAAGGAGCTCCAACTAAAGCGGCTAAGGGTACAATGTACTCGTTTTTTTTTATTAAGTTTTTAATTAATTTTTCGTTTCTTACATCACCTTTTATAAAATTAAAATTTTTGTTACGAAAAAGATGATTAAGAGAGCTAGACGAAAATTTTAAAACATCTAATACAGTTACATCAAATTTAAGACCTACGAGTTTTGTAGCTAGCTTTGATCCAATATAACCAGCCCCCCCTGTAATAAGAATTTTTTTCATAATTATAAAAATTTAGTTTTTTTATCTCTCATACTTAAAATTGGTTTTTTAATTGGCCATTTTACTTTTATTTTAGGATCATTCCACTTAATTGAGAATTGTTTTTTAACATCAAAATATTTTCCCAAGTATGATAGTTTATAATGGAATAGGCATTCTTTGCTTAAACATAAATAACCATTGGCATAATATGGCGGAACAAGAATTTGAAGACCATTTTTTTGGCTCATAATCCACGATTTATATTTTAAGTAGTTTCTAGATTTTTTATTAAAATTAACAACAACAAAAAAAACTTTTCCATAAACACAACTAACAAGTTTCCAAGTTTTTTTATCACTATGTAATCCTCTTAATACATTTTTTTTCGAAAGAGAAAACTTATCATGATTAAATTTTATTGATTTAAACTTTTTTCTTTCCCAGTTAGTCCAATAATATCCTCTATGATCTTTGAAAGAGCTATTTGTAAATTTTTTAAGATTAATATTCATATTTTATAGAATTTAGTATTGAACATATTTTTTTAATTTTAATAGTTTTTAAAGAAGGGTAGTTTCCGATGTAATAACCATAAAAATGAATGTGATCTACTTCTTTGTAATTCGAAAGTTTAACATTTTTTATAATCTGTTTCAAATAAGGTTGGCGTAATTGGTTTCCTCCGCCTGCATTTCCTCTTCTAAATTCTATACCAAATTTTTTAAGGACATTTTCTAATTTATCTCTATTTTTTATGGAAGCCTTCTTTAAAATTAAAGGAAAAGCATAATTACAGCTACCTTTCACATCAAAATCAGTCCTATAGTAGTGTTTGTTCAAATTTTTTAAAAAGAAGTTAAAATTTCTTTTTCTTATTACGTTATTTTTATTTAATGACTTAAGTTGACTTAAGCCTATAACAGCAGATATTTCATTATTTCGTAGATTGTAAGATGGATATAAAAAAATAAACTTTGGGGAAAGATTGGGGTGTTTTTTAATTATTCTATTTTCTTCTTTTTTATTATTTAATTCTCGAGCCATGCCATGTGACCTTAACAATCTTGCAATTTGATATATTTTTTTATCATTGGTACAAACCATGCCTCCTTCTATGGTAGACATGTGATGCGCGTAGTAAAATGAAAAGTTTGACATAATTCCATAGGTACCGAGTTTTTTATTATTAAAAGTTGCTCCGTGGGATTCACACACATCTTCTATTAATAAAACCTTCTTTTTTTTTAAAAAATTAATTAAGCTTTTTGAAAGTCCATTAAAGCCTTGTATATGAGATAAAAAAACAGCTATTGTTTTTTTATTAACTTTTTTAATTATATCTTTTTCTGACATACATAGATTTCTGGGGTTTATATCTACAAAAACAGGTTTTAAATTATTTTGAATTACTGAAGCTATGTCAGATACCCAGGTAAGCGTTGGGACTATAACTTCACCATCTCCTTTAAGAATTTTAAGTATACTCATAGAAATTAGATTTGCAGAAGATCCTGAGTTAACAAAAACACTATATTTTACTCCTAGCCACTTAGACCATGCTTTTTCAAATAATAAAACATTTTTTGATTGGGTAAATATTTTTTCTTTATTTTTCAAAAAATTTTGAATTGAAAAAATATCTTTTTTTGTAAAGTTATCACTCATTAACTTGTGTGAGAATTTCATAATAATTATTATCTATTGTTATGTTTAAAAATGATTTTACTACCCGTACTTTCAAAATCAAAAGGTATATGCACAAACTTATCAAAGTTTTTTAAAAAAATTTTCTGTTTATGTTTTGGAACATATAATAAAAGAAAGCCACCACCACCAGCTCCTAACAGTTTTCCACCAAGGGATCCTTTTTTAATAGCTTTATTATAAATATCATCAATTGTTGAGCTTGTTATTTTGTTACTTAAGGTCTTTTTTCTAAGCCATGATTCATGTAGGAGTTTTCCAAAATCGTCATAACTTTTATTTTTTAATAATGACTCCCCTTCTTCTACAAATTCAATAATTCTAATAATTTCATTTTTTTTATCTTTTGTTAACCTTTTTACATATGATTTTGCAATATGATGAGCTGTTCTTTTAATTCCAGTATAAAGTAAAACAAAATTTTCATTAAATTTGCTTTTTTTGAGATTAATTGAATTTATTGGCTGTACTTTAAATTTGCCATTAGGTAAAAAAAGTATTTTATTAAAACCTCCATAAGCAGCTGCAATTTGATCTTGAGATCCAACAATTTCTCTTAATATCTTTTGTTCAAAATGAATGCTCTTTTTAGCTAGTAACTCTTTAGTTATATTTGTGCCTTTTAAGGAGTGTAGTGTATTTATTAACCCTACTACGAAACATGAGCTTGATCCCATTCCACTTCTTGCTGGCAAATCTCCATCATAATGAATTTCCATTCCTTTATTAATTTTAAAAAGTTTTAATAATTCTCTAACAGAATCATGTTGAATTTGATTTGTTGATTGTACTCTTTCTAGTTTAGACCAAACTATTCTATGCTTGTGCTTAAAAAAAGGAGGAAGGTATCTACAAGTGATATATATATGCTTATTAATTATGGTTGATAAAACCTGACCACCATAGTTAAGATACCAATCAGGATAATCAGACCCTCCTCCAAAAAATGATATTCTATATGGTGTCTTTGAAATTATCATAAAGAAAATTATTTAATTATTTCTAAAGCTTTTGATTTAATTGTGAGCATGTCAGGAGGTAAATTATCAACATTCATATGATGTCCAGCACTTTTATCATCAAGACCCATTACTTGAACTTTTTTATTAGTTTTTTCAATAATCTTATGTGCAAGAGTTCTGAGTATGCCATCTTTGTAATCATTATCAGTCATGAGAACTCCGTGTTTTGAGGTCTTTATGGCATTAATCCACTCTTTCTTTAAATTAAATGGTTTTAAATTAACTAAATGAATAATACCAACTTTAAACCCTAATTTAGAAAGAGAATTTAAAGCTTTTTCAGCAGAAAAACGTGTCACTGAAATTGGCATTAAAATTAAATCTAAATTATTTTTTACAATATTTTTAAATTCCTTTTTATTTGAGTAACTAGCTCTGTGTTCAGAAATATAAAAAACGTCATCCTTTTTCATAAATTCATTATAAATTTTTTTATATTCATTATTTGTCATAGGAGAAAAGATTCTTATTCCTGGCATTTTAAAAAAAAGAGATATATGTGAGGAGCCTGCAACTGGACCTATGGATCCTTCGGAAGATATACCTCTTATAAACATTGGAGCAGGTATTTTCCAAATTTCTTTAGACTTGCATGCATAATTGATTATAAAAGTGCAATTGAACCAGTTATATCCTTGATATCTAATTATGTAAATTGGTCGCTTTCCTACTAAGGCAGATCCAGTGACTATTCCACCTCCGGCGACATCAGCCATAGGTAATTCTATTACACCATCTTTTTCAAAGAGTTTAGGAAGGGTTCCAGCAACCCATCCTACATCAACTAAATTTTGTCCAAAAACTTGGCTCTTATTCTTTTTTAAATGTTTAAATGTAATATCTTTTATAGTTTCTCTTAAGGGCTTGACCATAATTTTTTAACCTTTTCTCTAATTTGATTGTCTATAGAAATAGCTTTCTTGCCTATGTTTTGTATTTCTTGATTTAACCTATCAAATGTTTTGTTATTATCTATACCTGCTCCTGCATGCCAATATAATCTATTAGTATGAATATTAATTAGTTGTGGTTTTTTAAAAATGCTCTTTGATAAAGTTTTAAAAATCTGCTTTGGATCATCTTTTATATCAAAAGAGTTGATTTTAAATGCTTTAGCCACATCTTTTGCCGACCAATCTCTTCTGTCTTCTTTTTTTGTTAATACTGCAAAGTTATTATCTTCTACTACAAATAGTATTGGAAGATTTTTTTTAGCTACCCAGCTAAGTGAGGCTAAAACATAATCTTCTTCTACGGCGGCATCGCCGATAAATATAATTGTTGGTTTTTTAGATGAGAAACAAGCTCCTACACCAATAGTTGCATTACTACCCATAAAACCATCGTGACCATACATATTAATTTTTTCTGAATGAATAGATAAAGATCCACCCATGCCATAAGTGCACCCATTTTTTTTTCCTAAAAGTTCATTAATTAATTTTTTAATATCGCCACCAAAAGACAAATAAATTGAATGCGCTCTATGTTGACCAAAAAGTAGAGGTTTAATTTTTTTCATAGACACTAGTTGTGATATAGATGAGGGAATAAATTCCTGTCCAGCAGATAAATAGACTGGAAAATTAATTATTTTACTTTTTACTCTTTTAAAAACTTCATTTTCAAAATGTCTACAAAGAGAAGCTTTTTTAAATGTTTCAATTTGGTATTTTTTAATATTCAAAATTAATCTCCAAGTAATTTTCTTTTTAATTTAATTTTTGTAGTTTCTTTTAAATTGTTTACAGCTTCAATTCCAAATTTACTTTCTAATAATTTAAGGTATTTGGGGTTTGTGTGATACTTGCTCCAAGCTTTATCTCTAAAATCTAATATTTCTGCAGCAGATAAATTTTGTGATGGTAGATTCTGTGTATCGTAGGAATGTTGGCTATATCCAGAGTAAGTCTCTGGTAGCTTAATATTATTGTTTTTAGCCTCTAAGTGTAGAGGGCTTCCTGGGTAAGCCATGGCGCTGTAAAAATTTACCATTTCTGAATTAGTATTTTCAGCAAATTCATATGTAAATTCTAAACTTTCTTTAGTTTCGTCAGGAAGTCCAAATATATAATTCGCCGCAACATTTATGCCTGCGTCTCGTATAGAATTTATGATATCTAAAATTTTGACATTTTTAAAAGAATCTTTGTGAACTTCTTTTCTAATTGTAGCGCTTGGATTTTCAATTCCTAAACCTAGCCAGTTCACTCCTGCTTTCTTTAACTTTTCAAGGTATTGTGGCTTGCAAGTGTCTATTCTTGAATAAGCCCAAATATTAAAATCATATTTTCTTTCTATAATCATGTCACAAATTTTAATAAAGTGATTAGGGTTTAAAACAAACAATTCATCAGCAATCTTTATATTCTTTACTCCATTTTTAGCAAAAAAATCAAATTGTTTAATAATAAAGTCGGGAGACCACCATCTAAAAATATTAGAGTCTTTGGAAGAAATATTTTCTGCAAGATTTGTTCTATTAATTATATTTATCATACAAAAAGAACATGTGTAAGGACATCCTAAGCTTGTGTATAGTGCTGCAAATGGTTGCTTGTCAGAATTATTTGACCACGAATGCCATCCTGCTGTTCTATACTTTGATAATGAAGGAAGTAAATCCCATGCAATACCTGGCAAATCTATATCGAGTAATCTTTTTGGAACTATAATCTCTGCTTCATTTAATATCACTTTATTTTGATCATCTTTAAAACCAATACCTTTTACTTTTTTTAATAGATTAACATCATTTAAATTTTCAACTTTTAAAAGATTTGATATAGCATAAACTCCTTCATTTAGAGCAATGAAATCAATTGAATTTTCTGAAGAGAGTGTTTCATGGGGCAAAGCAGAAATATGACCACCTACGAAGAGAATTTTGATGCTTGGGTCTAATTCTTTTACTTTTTCAGCGGTAGCTACAGCTCCGGACATATTCTGTGATGAAGCAGACGGCTGCTGACCATAAACAACAAAACATGCAATTTTAGGTTTTAAGTTTTCTATTTCTTTAGCACCAGTTATATAATCTAACTTCTCAACTTCACAATCTAAGATGTGAACACTAAATTTTTTATTTCTGCAGTGATTAGCTAACATTCCAGCCCAAATTGGTGGTTCTATTGCTGAATGCTCGTTGCTTAGCCCTTGGTAAATTTTTTTTGAAGCGTTTGGGTGTACAAATAAAATATCTAAGCTCATAAATTTATTGATCTTTAAATGCGTCAAATATTTTTTGACGTGGGTCTGTAATTACTTCGACAAATAAAGGCTTCTTAATAGTTAATATTTTTTTTAAATCTCTTTCAACATTTTTAACATCTTTAATTAAAAAATGCTCCAAATCAAATGCTTTTGCTATATTTTTAAGATTAAGTGTTCCATCTCCAGTATCCTTAGCTGTATCTAATCTTCTGCCCTTAAAATGACTATCTGCCCAATTATGCATAGAAACATAACCTCCATTATTTATAACAAAAAGTTTGATATTAAATTTGTTATGAGAAATAGTTTTTAATTCTTGTATATTTAATTCAAGAGATCCATCTCCGGTTACAGCAAGAATATTGGATTTTGGCTCGGCTACAGCAGCACCAATAGCAAGTGGTATGGATAAACCCATTGCAGCATTAGATCCAGATGTAATTTCTTTTTGTCCTTTAGTAAATTTCCAAACTTGACCACCTATATAATAATTAGAACCAGCATCTGTAATTAAAACATCTCTCTTTTTGGATAAATGACCTAATCTTTCCATAAAATAATATAAATCAATTGGGTTTTTAATAGAATAATTTAAAAAAGACTTATTTTTATGTTTTAATTTAATACAATGATTAAACCATTTCTCATAATTAGGTAAATTTATCTTTTTAGTTTCTTTAACTAATTTTGGTAAAAATGTTGATAAATCTTTGTTGATAGGATAATTGATAATCTGACCTTTTTTTAAAAGTTCATCTTTTTCTATATCAACAGAGATAACTTTGGCTTGTTTTAAAGCAGAAAAATCATGACCAACAAATTGAGGCGCAAATCTACACCCTAAAGCCAGAACTAAATCACAAGAACTCATAATTTCTTTGCAATGTTTAGATCCTTTAATACCCGCTTGTCCAAAAATATATTTATCATCATGAGAAAATAAATCTTGGCCAAATCGTGAAAAAATTAATGGTATTTTTGTTTTCGAAACTAACTTTTTTAATTCTAAAGATGTATTGCTTTGGTGAACACCATTGCCAGCTATAATAAGTGGCCTAGAAGATTTTTTTAATAAGTCTATTATTTTTTTTATATTATTATCCTTTTTAGTTTTGTTAACTCTTTTTGGTCTTTTAAATCCTTTTAGTTTTTTAGGATCAATTTCAGATTTTTGAACATCTAATGGTATATCAATCCAAACCGGACCTGGGCGACCATTCGTAGCTAAAAAGAAAGCTTTCTCAAGAATAAATCTTGTGTTTTTTGGATCCTTAATAACCTCAGCATACTTTGTTATTGGTTTAACTATTGGAACAATATTAATCTCTGCAGTTCCAAAAGTCCTAATATTTTTTGAATTAGTGCTATGGGTTGTGTGCTTATAATCAACCTGACCAGAAATTATCATTATTGGCGCAGAGTCAACGTAAGCTTCAGCAAGTCCTGGAATTGCATTAGTTGATCCTGGGCCAGCTGTAACGCAAGCAACTCCAATTTTTTTTTTCAATCTTGCGTAAGACTCAGCCATTATTGGAGCGGTAGCTTCGTTTCTGGTAGCGTAATATTTTATTCCTGAAAGTTTAATAGCATCATTCAAATACATAGCTCCATAACCAGTGAGCATAAAAACTTCATTTACACCCAGTCTTTTTAAATATTTTGAAACGTAATCTGCTACTCTCATGCTTTAGTTATTTATAATTTTACACAATTTTTAATCATTTGTGATTATTTAATAAGTATGTATATATATATGCTTCAGTTTTCAATGCAAGGAAGGGTGGCTGAGCGGTTGAAAGCACTGGTCTTGAAAACCAGCGATGGGGCAACCCATTCGTGAGTTCGAATCTCACCCCTTCCGCCAAAAACTTAAACTTTAAAATTTTTTAACAATTTTGACACTCTCGTATTTGGTATGTCATTTAATATTCTTTTTTTTACATACCAATTAAATATAATATCATCATCAATTGATAATAAATGTAACAAATCTTTAAGATCAAGTTTGGTAAAACTGTTAATATTTTTTTTTACAAAGTTACCTAATAATAAATCCATCTCTTTAGTTCCTCGGTGTGAAGATCTGTAAATAACTTGTTTTATTAAAATTTCTTTATTTATCATAGTTCATAAGATTTATTGTATATTATAGAAAAAAGAATCATTTAAAATGAAAAATTTTATATTTCAAAATATATCTTTATTAAAAGGAGTTGGGGAAAAAACAAAAAAGCTATTAAAAAAGAAAAAAATTGAAAAAATATCTGATTTATTATGGAATTTACCACAAGGTTTTACTGACAGGTCTCATGTAAGAAAGCTTAATAATCTTGAAATTGGAAAAATTACAACCATCAAAGTTAAGGTTATAAAATATAACTTTCCTAGAATAAGAAATCTTCCTAATAAAGTGTCCTGCGAAGATGATGTGGGAAAAATTGATTTAATTTTTTTTAACAGCAGAGAAGGATACATAAGAAAAATCCTCCCTTTAGAATCTTTTGTAATCATAAGTGGGAAGATTAATCACTATAAAAAAAAATATCAAATTACAAATCCAACTTATGTAGTACCTATTTATAAAGAAAAATTAATAAATAGAATAATGCCAAAGTATTCATTAACAAATGGTTTAACAGAAAAAGTCTATAGGAAGTTATTAAGTCAAGTATTAGAAAAAATTAGCGCGGCTCCTGAGTGGCATGAAAAGGGAATTCTTAAAAAAATTGGTAATGTTGGTTGGCGTGAATCTATATTAAATATACACGAAAACAAAGGAAATGATATCAAATCTAAGTTTTATAAACGATTAGCTTATGATGAAATTATAGCAAATTTATTAGTTTTGTCTGAAGTAAGAAAAAGAATTAAAAAATATAAAAAAAAGAGTAAAAAATTTGATCTAATATTTGAAAAAAAATTAATAAAGAATTTTAATTTCTCATTAACTAAAAATCAAGAAAGTATAATTAATGAAATAAATGAAGATATTAAATCTGATTATAAAATGTTCAGACTATTACAAGGTGATGTGGGAAGTGGAAAAACAATAATATCACTTATATCAGCAGCAAATGTAATAAGATCGAAATACCAGGTAGCATTAATGGCACCAACAGAGATTTTATCTTTACAACATTTTAATCTTGCAAAAAAAATATTTAAAAATACAGAAGTAAAAATTGAGTTTTTGTCTAGCAAATCTGAAGTTAGAGAGAAAAAACTTATTTTAGAAAATTTAAGTGCTGGAAGAACAAATTTGATTATTGGCACACACGCTTTATTCCAAAAAAAAATTATTTTTAAAAACTTAGGTTTAGCAATTATTGATGAACAACATAAATTTGGGGTTAAACAGAGAATTGAGCTTGCTAATAAAGGTGGAAAAGACTGCGATATACTTGTTATGTCAGCTACTCCTATACCGCGCACACTTATGTTGACTTTATATGGAGATATGGATGTGTCAAGGCTAATAGAAAAACCAATGGATAGAAAAAGTATTATTACATTAAGTAAACCTGAAGAAAAAATTGATGAAGTTTTGATGTTTATTAAGAATGAAATTAAAAAAGGAAACCAAATATTCTGGGTTTGCCCACTAATAGAAGAATCAAAAAAATTAGATTACACAGCCGCTGTGAATAAATATAAACTTTTGTCAAAAAAATTTAATAAAAAAGTTGGTTTAATTCATGGCAATTTAGATAAAGAAGAAAAAGAGAAAGTTTTAAATCTTTTCTCAAAAAATGAACTGAGTATTTTAGTTTCAACAACTGTTATAGAGGTGGGTGTTGATTATCCCAATGCTAACGTAATTGTTATTGAAAACTCTAACAAGTTTGGTTTATCACAACTACATCAGTTACGCGGTAGAGTTGGCAGAGGAACAAATCAAGGAACATGTATACTATTATATAAAAAAAACTTAAGTGGAAACGCTAGAAAACGTATTAAAATCCTAAAGTCATCAAACGATGGTTTTTTTATAGCAGAAGAAGATATGAAGTTAAGAGGCTTTGGTGATGTATTAGGTTATCAACAAAGCGGAATTAAAGATTTTAAATTAGCTGATCCATTGCAGCATGAAGATCTATTTAAAATTGCTGAAAAAAATATTAAAGATATAGAAAATAATGAAGACAATTTTAAAAGATACGATTATCTGCTTAAATTATTTGATAAGGTTGATATAATTAATGAAATAGTTAAAGAAAATTAATTAATTTTGGAAGTTCCTGCGGAAACAATAAATTTAGAAGCCTCTTCGAAAGTCAAATCAAGGTAAATAAGATCTTCTTTTGGTATCATTAATAAAAAACCGCTTGTTGGATTTGGTGTAGTGGGAACAAAAACATTTACTAAATTTCTGCTAGTTTTTTTATTTAACTCTCCACTATTTTCTTTTGTAGCAAAACCTACGGCCCAAGTACCTTTTCTAGGATATTCTATTAAAACAACATTTTTTTCATTTTTCTCACTATTTGTAAAAGTTTCGGTCATTTGACCTAAAGCCGAATAGATAGTTCTTAATATAGGTATCTTTTTTAAAACGTTGTTAAAAATATCTAATAATTTTTTTCCAATAAATGATAATGATAAGCCTCCTATTAAAGTAATTAAAATTATAGATATTAATATTTCGAGACCAGGAACATTATAAGGCAGATAATGGTTTGGATTAAGCTCTTTGGGTAAAATCTTGGATGATATAGAAATTAAAAATAATGTGACATAAACAGTAATTCCAATGGGTATAAGAACAACTATGCCAGCAATAAAATAATTTCTAATTCTAGCAAAAATACTTCTTTTGTTTTCTTTATTTGACATCTAATATATAAATTATTAATGAGTAGAATTAATAACATAAATAGAAGAAAATTTCTTGAATTAATTGGGTGTTGCAGTTGTGGTATTATACTAGATTCTTGTGGCACGGCCCCAATAACGAAAAGAAAACAATTAAAATTATTACCAGAAAGTTCAATAAATAGACAGGCCTCACAGATTTATGAAAACGTAAAAGCTAAAACAAAATTAAGTGATGATAAAAAACAATTAGATGAGATAAAGGAAATAGGTGGAAAAATAGAAAATGCTGTTAGTTTGTATTTTGATTCTATTAATAAACCAGATCCAACTTATAACTTTCAATGGGAATATATTCTTATAGATAATGACAAAATTAAAAATGCATGGTGTATGCCTGGTGGAAAGATTGCGGTTTATACTGGAATACTTAAGATTACACAAAATAAACATGGCCTAGCTTCTGTTATGGGGCATGAGGTAGCTCACGCTGTCGCAAAACATTCTATTGAGAGAGCAAGCAGAGCTTTAATTTTAAATGTAGGAACGGCAGCATTGGATATTTTTACGGGTGGGGCAATATCAAGAACTCAAAGAACTACGGGTGTAGATGTTGCTGGAGTGGTAAGACACTTTGGTATTGATAATCCTTTTTGGAGAAAGCAAGAAACTGAAGCAGAT